>Ga0207114_1032_pt1 | contig 45371 bp, 40 predicted proteins | sample Alteio_BWMinHeat_70_FD_153560 | JGI IMG/M metagenome (GOLD analysis project Ga0207114, IMG submission 153560) | Enriched cells from forest soil in Barre Woods Harvard Forest LTER site, Petersham, Massachusetts, United States -... | ecosystem: Environmental > Terrestrial > Soil > Temperate forest >... | reverse complement strand
GCTATGTCAAATTGAAAGGCACCACCATGCTGATGAACCTGGGGGTAGGCATGAGTCATGAACTGACTGCCAGAGAAAACATTTATGTTTCCGGGTCCGCTCTGGGAATGAAAATTTCCCAGATTGATGTCGTCTTTGATGAAATCATCCGTTTCGCTGAACTCCAGGATTTTGTGAACACGAAGATCAAATATTTTTCCACCGGTATGGGTCAGCGCCTGGCTTTCTCCATTGCGGCACACGCCAAGGCAGATATCATGTTTCTGGATGAGGTGTTTGCAGTAGGAGACCAGACCTTCATAGAAAAAGCCGTCAAGGTGATTGAAAAATCATGGATTGACGGCCGCACGGCTGTGATTGTCAGTCACAACATGGATCTCATTCAGAAGTATTGTAAAAAGGTGGCCTACCTTAAAAAGGGGGAAATGGCTTACTATGGAGATCCTGCTACAGCCATTGCCATGTACCATCAGGACAATCATCACGGAGTATAAAACAGTGGGAGTGTGGGAGTGAGTGTGAGTAGCTCACATACTCTACTTTTCCTCGTTGCCAAAACTCATCAGCGGAATAAAAAAACCGATAAATGCCAGCCCCTGGTTTCTGCTGAACATCACTTCCGTAAGCATATAAATTCCAAGCGAGAGCATAAAAAACAGAAGCACCTTGTCTTTCTTTTTTAAGGCCTTCTTCAGAGGAAAAAAGAAAACTCCGGTTATAAAAACCAGGAAACCAACAATTCCAAAACTCAGGACTGCATCCAGATATTGATTATGGGAGTTGAGCCTGTATTTGATGGCAAATTCAAAATGACGTTTTCCGTACTCACCGATCAATGCATCTTCCGAATCCCCTATACCTGTACCCATCAGCCAATGTTCCCGGATCACTTCCCTGGAGCAGCTCCAGATAGCCAGGCGGGTATTCACGCTGTTCCAGTTTTCGCTTGTATGCTCCCCGTTAAAATGATCGGCCGGACCGTTGCTTTCATAGGTATAATTCGCCTGGGTCACAAATAGCAAACGACTGGCCGCTTTGGGAAACGTTTTATAAACCAAGGCACCGGAAAGCAAAAGTCCGAGTATCAGGATAGCCCCGGTCAGGTATTGTTTACGCCGGTAAATAAGATATATCAGTGATGCGCCAATAACCAGCAGGAGCAGCAACAAGGCGGTACGACAGGCCAGCAAATAGACAAATCCCGTGAGGAAAATAACTGCAAGAACAGCAAGGTTGCGGACAGTCGTTTTCCGGAAAAACTTTTCCTGAAGATGCCAGAGAAAGATAACCACTGCAAAATTGACGTACATGGCCAGGTAAACCGCCTGCTTTTCAAAGAGAAAACCCAGACTATCGTTATACAGATACCCGGAATCACCGGAAATAATAGTCATGCTGATACCATAACCCAGGGCAACAACTGCAGCCAAAGCGGTTGTCCACGCAAAGAGGAGAAGTAATTTCCGGATATCATCCTTTTTAATTGCAGAAGTGCCCAGCAGGAAAGGAAGGTAAAAAAGAGGGGAGCGGTATTCCATCCACTTGTAAGCGTTTGCTTTATTGGAAGAATAAATCACGGTAATTACCTGGAACAGGTACCAGAGAATCATACCGAGAGCCGCTTTGTTTGAGAGAAGCCGGTTCAGGTGGCGGAAGTTGCCCGCGATGATCCAGGCAACACCCAGAAGGATAATAGCGACATTATTCACCTGGGAAACAGGAGCGTAGAGGGTTACAATAAAAAAGCAAAGGGAAAGAAAAAAAAGGTAGTCTGCATCCCGGAAGCGGTTGATCCGGCCCCCTACCGGTTTTACCATAAACGAACGTTGAGTATTGCCTGAACTCTTTGTTTGGTTCTGGTCGTTCGTGTAACACGTTTCTTGACCTTTCTGGGTCCTTTCCTATATTCGTCGTTATAACTGGATGCCATCTTTTCGGCATTGAAGTAGTGGAAACAAAGATCATAAGAGTACTCGCCCATGGAGCGAATACTTTCCCTGTAAGCATACAGGTTCAGGATTTTCTTCTCGGCATCCTCTACGGAGGTAAACAGTTCCCCATTCTTGCCCGACCTTACCAGGTCTCTGTTCCCCACGCAGTCGGAGAGCAGGAGGCATTTTTTTAAGTTCATGGCCTCCAATACCGCCAGGGGAAGTCCTTCGTATTTGGAGGTGCTCAGATATAAATCGGAAGCCTTAATCTCTTTTTGTACGTCCTCCGCCGAAAGCCACCCGGTAACGCGGATATTGTCGGCATGAAGCAGTTCCTTATCCACCCCGTCGCCTATCCAGACAAATTCAAAATTTTTCAATTCCTTGAAACGAAGGGCCAGGTCATTGAACATTTTTGGTCCCTTCTGGCTGACAATTCGTCCGGCAGTGATAATACGGAATGAATTCAGATTTTTAACGGTTTTGACCTCTTCTGTGGTAAGGATGGATGTTCCGTTATTGATATAGGAAGCTTTGATTCCAATGTTCACGTAAGCTCTGCGTTCCGATTTGGAGGTACAGATGACTCTTCCCCCAAAGAGGCTGGCAAACTGTTCCAATCTCTTGTACAAGGCTACTTTAAAATCACTCAGGTCGTCAATCAGGAATGAAGCTCCATTCGGGGTGTAGATCACGTTTTCTATACCGAGAATGCTGCAGGCAATTCTTCCAAGGAAACCGGCTTTTGAAGAATGCAGGTGAACCGCATCCGCATTCTTGAACCTTTTGAGAATCCGAATGAGGCGAACAAGGGCATTGAAATCTTTTTTGAAATTCAGTTCCCGCTGCACGTTTGCCCAGCGGATGAATTTTACATTTGTTTTTGGAAAATATTTTTTTACCTCCGCTGCCGCAGTCAGGTTAGACCTCTCCCCGTGAATGATAATATGCGTGTTGTCCTGCATGTTCTCTGTCAGAGACTTGATGTAGGTGGCAACACCGGCGGCAAAAGGTTCTACAATGTGGATAATGAGCATCTAATCACTTTAATGTATTCAAAAACCGGACCAAACGAAAAGGTGTAATCAACAAAATCAACAACCTCCATACACCTGCCCCTTTTAAGAAAGGGTTTGAACCGAATCTGCTGATAACACGGATACGGGATAGCATCTGACGTTTTCTGTTTTGGGCAGATACTCCTTCTTCGTTAATTTCACTCACCAGCAGTATTTCCGGCAAATTAGCCGCTTTGTATTGTCTGATAATCTTGTAAAAAAACGCATAATCCTCGCAGTGCAGGTAATTCTCAGGGTATAACCCTACCCGATTCAGTACTTCCCTCCTGAACATTACACTGGGGTGGATGAAACTGCATTTAAAATGCATTTCTCTTTTTATGTCTTTATAATCGGATTTGTTTTGATACTGGTATTCTTTCCCTGTCTGAAAATTCTTAAAAAGCACCCGGGTTCCAAGCAGGAATATTTCAGGATGTTGATCCAGATACCTGACCTGCTTTGACAACCTGTCGTTCACACACAAATCACCGCAATCAAGTCTTGCAATGTATTTGTAATCCGTCCGGTTTAATAGCCCTGTTAAGGCCAGGTTAAGAGAAGGGGCTACACCTTTGTTCTCCTCCGACCGAAGAATCGTTATTTGGGAGAACGATTCCAATAGCCCACCAATATCCTCCCTGGTCAATGCAAACCGACTCCCGTCATCAACAATCACAACCTCTACTAAGTCCTTGGGATATTGAACTGATTTTAAAGACCTTAACAAGCCTTCCTTATTATTTAAATAAGGTATAACGAGAATAAAGTCTTTCAATTTCAATGATCTGCAAGGATCTTTTACCCTTGGCATCCAAGGAATCGCAAATATAACTGATTCTGGAATAACTTGAGCCCAAAACCATTAGAATTGAGGTCAAAAGGAGAATTATCTTACGCCTTCAAAATGCCGATTAAAATCATATTCTACCGTATTAGAACTAATTATATTTAGAAAATCCTTGGTTTTTACGGATTTCTCTTCCATTTACCAGCTGCTTTCTCTTTCTGACACCGAACAAAAATCAAGACCTTCCTCACTCTATTTGAACCCATATCTTACATTCTTACCAGATTTTGTTTACTCCTGTAAGTCCCACGAGGTAAACCTCCAATGTTCTTCCCCGGACATCATCAAAGCACTTATCTTTGCATTAAATTTTCAATATTATGTCCGATCAAATGGCCTCTGCCCTGCTTCCTGCATCCTCTTTAAGTAAAAAACTCCAAAATATTGCCGAAAAGGTGTATCAGGGAAAGCGTATCAGCCCCGAAGAAGGTCTCCTTCTTTATCAGGAAGGAGAAATTGGCTTTTTGGGAATGCTGGCCAATTTTGTAAGAGAGAAAAAGCACGGGGACCTGACTTTTTTCAACCGGAATTTTCACATTGAACCGACTAACATTTGTGTATACGATTGTAAGTTTTGTTCCTACTCCCGCCTGCTTAAACAGAAGGAAGGATCGTGGGAGATGAATGAGAAAGAAATGTTGGATATTGTCCGGAAATACCAGGATCAACCGGTAACTGAAGTTCATATTGTGGGCGGAGTACATCCCAAAATGGGACTCCAGTTTTTTGCCGATCTTCTTCAAAATATTAAAAAATTAAGGCCTGCTCTCCACATCAAGGCTTTTACCCCCGTGGAACTGCACTACATGTTTAAAAAAGCCAAGGTATCTGTCAGGGAAGGATTGGAACTTCTCAAAAGCCATGGATTGGATTCCATGCCCGGAGGAGGAGCGGAAATATTTGATGAAACCGTGCGCAAAGCCATTTGTGAAGACAAGTGCACTTCAGAAGAATGGCTTGAGATACATGAAATCGCCCACGGCTTGGGAATCCCTTCCAACGCCACCATGTTGTATGGGCATGTTGAAAAATTCAGTCATCGAATTGATCACATGGAACGATTGAGACAACTCCAGGATAAAACCCAGGGCTTTAACACCTTTATTCCTTTAAAATTCCGAAACAAGGATAATCAGATGTCCGATGTTGCCGAATCGTCTGTAGTGGAAGATCTAAGAAATTATGCCGTTTCCCGTATCTATCTCGACAACTTCGCTCATATCAAGGCCTATTGGCCGATGATTGGAAGAACGACCACACAGCTTGCCCTTAACTTTGGGGTAGATGATGTGGACGGAACCATTGACGATAGTACTAAAATATATACCATGGCCGGTTCGGAAGAACAGAACCCGGCACTCACAACCGAACAACTGGTAAGCCTCATCAAACAAGCCGGAAGACATCCGATTGAAAGGGATACCGTTTACAATACAGTAACCGACTACCGGGATTTTGATTTTGCGGTTCCGGCAGTCCAAATGACCTGATTTTTTGTTAATCCGAACTTAATAATTACTTTTACAATATAAAGCGGTTAAGAGCTCATCCTCAGTTCCCTTCACCAGAGAATTATTCCCGCTATGGTTCTTGAATATTCACTTTCTAGATAAAATCCAACTTTCCGAATGGACTATAACACACAACAACCCAAACTGCTTATGAGCGAGTATGGGCGCAATATTCAAAAGATGATTGATTATGCCCTGGCCCTGAACGACAGGGATGAACGCAACCGGGCGGCACAGGCAATCATCAGTATCATGGGGCAGTTAAACCCTCACCTGCGCGACGTAACCGATTTCAAACACAAGCTTTGGGACCACCTCTTTATCATCTCCGATTTCAAATTCGATGTAGATTCTCCCTACCCAAAGCCAACCCCTGAAACCTTTCAGACTAAACCGGAACGGGTGAGTTACCCATCCAGGGACATCCGTTATAAACATTACGGAAAAGCCGTGGAAGCCCTTATCCGAAAGGCCGTGGAAATGGAAGACGGGGATATGAAGACCGCCCTTGTTGAACAACTGGCCCACATGATGAAACGCTTCTACCTGACCTGGAACAGGGATTCGGTAAATGACGAACTCATTGTTCAGCACATCATGGAACTGTCCAAAGGAAAGCTGAAACTGGCCGATAATTTCCGGTTTAAATACACCAACGATATTCTCGGCAAGGCCGCTAACTTTAACCAACGCAGTAACGACAACCCTCCTAAACAATTCAAAAAGAGTAACAATTTTCAGAAGAATAATTTTCAGAAGAACAACAACCGGAACAACAACGGAGGCAAATACAAGAATTTTAAAGGAGGGAAATAGCACCTGTGGCCATATTTGAGATAAACGGAGGAAAAAAACTTAAAGGAGAACTTACCCCTCAGGGTGCCAAAAATGAAGCACTCCAGATACTTTCAGCAGTATTGCTTACTCCTGAAAAAGTAACCATCACCAATGTCCCTGACATCGTAGATGTCAACAAGCTCATCGATCTCTTGCGTGAGCTGGGAGTGAAAGTCGAAAAAACAGGACCCGAATCCTATACTTTTCAAGCCGACAATGTAAATGTCGACTACCTGAACTCGGAAGCTTTCCGCAAAAAAGGTGGAGGCCTCCGGGGCTCTGTCATGATTATCGGCCCAATGCTTTCCCGTTTCGGTAAGGGATATATCTCCAAACCCGGAGGGGACAAAATCGGACGAAGAAGACTGGATACCCACTTTATCGGCTTTCAAGCTCTTGGGGCAAAATTTGTTTACGACTCCCAATCGGAATTTTACAAGGTAGAGGCCAGTAACCTGAAAGGTTGTTACATGCTGCTGGATGAAGCATCTGTCACCGGAACCGCCAACATTGTGATGGCGGCTGTGATGGCCAAAGGCATCACCACTATTTACAACGCCGCCTGCGAACCCTATTTGCAGCAGTTATGCCGTATGCTCAACAGCATGGGCGCCAAAATTACTGGAGTTGGTTCCAATCTCCTGACCATTCAAGGGGTCGAATATCTGAAAGGTTGTGAACACCGCCTTCTTCCCGATATGATTGAAGTAGGCAGTTTTATCGGCCTCGCCGCCATGACACAGTCTGAAATAACGATCAAAAACGTAGGTTTTGAACACCTGGGAATCATCCCCAAAACGTTTGAACGACTTGGAATAAAGCTGGAACGCCGAGGGGACGATATCTTTATTCCGGAACAAGATGTTTACGAGATAGATACCTTTATAGACGGATCCATTCTTACCATCTCGGATTCCATCTGGCCAGGCTTTACCCCTGACCTGCTCAGCATTGTTCTCGTTGTTGCCACACAGGCCAGAGGAAGCGTCCTGATTCACCAGAAAATGTTCGAGAGCCGCCTCTTTTTTGTAGATAAACTCATAGATATGGGGGCCCAGATCATACTTTGTGATCCTCACCGGGCAACCATCATTGGCCTTGGAAGGAAACAAAAACTCAGGGCCATCTCCATGGCTTCCCCCGATATAAGGGCCGGAGTAGCCTTGCTCATTGCGGCACTTTCAGCTGAAGGCAAAAGCACCATCTTCAATATCAATCAGATCGACAGAGGATACCAGCACATAGATACCCGCCTTCAGGCTCTTGGCGCGGATATTGTAAGAAAATCATAATAAAACCACTAAACCAATGAAAAAAGTCAATGTTATTCTCCTGCTTGCCGCTTTCTCCTTTATTGGCATGAGTTTCATTCTGTTCACAAATCCTGGAGAAACAGTAGGTACTGAAATAGGAAACAAAGCCCCTGAACTAAAATTCAAGAACCCGGAAGGAAAGGAATGCAGCCTCTCCTCTTTGCAGGGCAAGCTGGTTTTAATCGATTTCTGGGCGTCCTGGTGCGGTCCCTGCCGTGGAGAGAACCCTACAGTGGTGGCAGCTTATACTAAATACCACGATGCCAAATTTTCCGATGCAAAAGGCTTTGAAATTTATAGTGTTTCTCTCGACAGGGATAAAGGTGCCTGGCAAAATGCCATTGCAGCCGATAAACTGATCTGGCCTTACCACGTAAGTGACCTGAAATCATGGCAATCCGAAGCCGGTGCCCTCTATGGCATTAATTCCATTCCCATGAATTTTCTGGTAGACAAGAACGGAATCATTATCGCCAAAGGTCTTAGGGGACCTAGCCTGGATGCGGAACTCAGCAAGCATCTGAAAGAGAAATAACCTGCAAAATCGCCGGTTTATCCCTTTTTCCCTGCCTTTCCTCCTGACAATTTGACTTTCTTATCTTTGCTGGCAGTAAATTTGCCAGCATACATCTTGATTTTCAAACCCTAGCACCTCACCCATTGTTTAAGCGATTCAGGAAAATGAGCACGAATGAAAGCGAAGTAGTAAACAACCAGGAAGAAAATTCTTCCGAAAAACCAGTTATTGATCCAGATCAGTCCGAGTCTAATCCACTCCCCAGTGCAAATCAGGAAAAGTCTGCTGAAGAGACTATCAAGGAACTGAATGATAAATACCTCCGTTTATATTCCGAGTTTGACAATTACCGTAAACGTACGATACGAGAACGGGCAGAGCTTTTAAAGACAGCCGGAGAAGATATTTTTAAGAATTTCCTTCCTCTGCTCGACGACATTGAAAGGGCTTTGAAGTCCAATGAAAAAGCAGTAGACATCAAAGCTGTAAACGAAGGGCTTTCCCTTATTCATCACAAATTCTCCCAGTCGTTGAAACAAAAAGGACTGGAACCGATCAATGCCATAGGCGAGGAGTTTAATGTAGATCTGCACGAGGCCATTACCAACGTCCCGGCCCCATCCGAAAACATGAAAGGAAAGGTAATTGATGAAGTGGAAAAAGGATATACATTGAACGGAAAAGTGATCCGGTTCGCCAAGGTCGTAGTCGGCGCCTAGAGCGACCGGTGCCTTCGGCTCCGCTCAGGCACCGGTCAAAGATCAACTTCCGGTGCCTGAGGCACGGCAAAGTGTAATTAACATTAAATAGAATAAAATATTTCTAAGTTATAATGAGCAAACGAGATTTTTACGAAATATTGGGTGTAGCCCGCAACGCCGACGATGACGAAATCAAGAAGGCCTACAGGAAAATGGCTATCAAATTTCATCCGGACAAGAATCCCGGGGATAAAGGCGCTGAAGATAAATTCAAGGAAGCTGCAGAAGCTTATGAAATCCTGAGCAACCGGGATAAACGAGCCCGTTACGATCAATTCGGTCATGCGGGTGTAGGAGGAGCTGCCAGCGGAGGTGCCGGAGGATTCGGAGGAGGAATGAATATGGACGACATATTCAGCCAGTTCGGTGACATTTTCGGAGGACAATTCGGTTTCGGTGGAGGATCACGTGGAGGAGGAGGGCGAAGAGTCAACAAAGGATCTAACCTGAGAGTGAAAGTAAAACTCACACTCGAAGAGATTGCAACCGGTGTTGAGAAAAAGATCAAAGTAAACAAATACATCAGCTGCGATAAATGTAATGGAAGCGGAGCCCACAGTGGCTCTTCCTATTCCCGTTGCAGTACCTGTCATGGATCAGGGCATGTTACACGTGTGCAGAATACCATTCTTGGGCAGATGCAGACCAGCAGTACTTGTCCCTCCTGTGGAGGAGAAGGCCAGACGATCACCGAAAAATGTAAATCCTGCCACGGGGACGGAATCGTAAAAGGTGAAGACATCATCACACTCAATATACCCGCCGGAGTTGCCGATGGAATGCAACTCAGTGTAAGCGGCAAAGGGAATGCAGGTCCAAGAAGCGGAATCCCCGGAGATTTGATCCTTCAGGTGGAGGAAGCGGAACACGAACATCTGATACGGGATGGCAGCAATTTAATCTATAACCTGTTTATCAATTTTGCCGATGCGGCCTTGGGGACAAGCGTTGAAATACCCACTCTGGAAGGAAAAGCCAAGATTAAAATAGATTCCGGAACGCAAGGTGGAAAACTCCTTCGTTTGAAAGGCAAAGGTCTTCCAAGCCTGGAACACTATGGAAAGGGTGACCTGGTTGTAAATATCAATATCTGGACCCCTCAACATCTCAATTCGGAAGAAAAGAAATTGATGGAAAAAATAAAGGACTCCGCAAATTTCAAACCCCAACCGGGTAAGAAGGACCGTGGATTCTTTGACAGGATGAAAGAATACTTCGAATAAACCTTTACTCCAATATTCTCTCAGAAATTTCAACTTTCCCTATGTCAGAACTCCTCACCGCTTCTCATATCACCAAGCAGTTCCAGAATCACAAAGCCCTTGATGATGTAAGCCTGTCGGTACCTGAGAACAGTATTTTCGGGCTCCTGGGTCCGAACGGGGCAGGCAAAACAACCCTGATCCGTATCATCAACCAGATCACCGGTCCCGATTCCGGTGAAATTCTTTTTCACGGTGAAAAATTGCATGAAAGACATATTGAACGTATAGGATATCTTCCGGAAGAGCGGGGACTATATCGCAAGATGGAAGTAGGGGAACAAGCCCTGTACCTTGCCCAGCTCAAAGGACTAAGCCGGGCCGAAGCCATGAAACGCCTGAAATACTGGTTTGAAAAATTTGAAATAACCGGTTGGTGGAAAAAGAAAATTGAAGAGCTCAGTAAGGGCATGCAGCAAAAGGTACAGTTTATCGTTACCGTTTTGCACGAGCCCTCCCTCATCATACTCGACGAACCCTTCAGTGGATTTGATCCCATCAATGCCAATCTTATCAAAAACGAAATTCTCGAGCTGAAGAAAAAGGGAAGCACGATTATCTTTTCCACTCACAACATGGGGTCGGTGGAAGAACTCTGTGACCACATCGCACTCATTAACAAGAGCCGTAAAATACTCGACGGCCCGGTGAAAGAAATACGCAAGACTTACAAAACCAACACGTACGAAATCAGTTTCGAGGGCAACATGCTTGCTTTCACACACAACCTTTGGACGGGGGCCGAACTCCTGGGCAAAAAAGAAGAGGATGGAATTACAAGCGCAACCATCAAGCTCCTTGGCAAAACCAGCATCAACGATGTAATCAATTCTGTGCTCCCGCACATACAAATGCACGGGCTCAAAGAGGTAGTGCCCAGCATGAATGACATCTTCATCTCCTGTGTGAGTGCTGAAAATGTAGTCCTATCCAATCACTTAACCGAATAAAGAGTTATCATGGGCAAAATCGGACTAATCATACGCCGGGAATATCTTACCAGGGTTAAGAAGAAATCCTTTATTGTCATGACCCTGCTAGGACCATTGCTATTCGGCGGGTTGTTCATCATACCGAGTCTCCTGGATGACGTGTCTGACAATATTAAGAATGTCTATGTGGTGGATCAGAGTCTGATTTTCAGGGATGCTATCAAAAACAATGGCAAATACCGTTTCCACACAGAATATGCCGATCAGAATCTGGATGTTGTACGGAAACTGTTTAAAGATTCCTCCAACTCCTTTGTGCTCTTCATTCCACAGAACATCCTCGAATCAAAGGATTTGAAACTTTACTCCAAAAAACCGCCTGGAGTTAACCTGACTACCTATATCACCACCACACTTTCAGGCGAGATCCAGAAGGCACTGGTTGGAACCAACCAGGTAGACAAATCCATCATTGACAAATACCTGAAGCTCGTCAACCTGGAATCAGTCACACCCAGCAGTGTAAGCGACCAGGATGTTACATCCGGTATTGGAATCCTTTTTGGGGCCCTTATTTATATGTTTATTTTCCTTTATTCTGCGCAGATCATGCGGGGAGTGATGGAGGAGAAAACAAGCCGGATAGTGGAAGTAATCATTTCATCCGTCAAACCCTTCCAGCTGATGATGGGCAAAATCGTTGGCGTGGCCATGGTAGGACTAACCCAGTTCATGCTTTGGATAGTTCTTTCATTCGCAGTGCTTATGCCCATGAAAGAGTATATTGCTTCAAGGACATCTGAACAGGCCCTTTCTCCGCAAAGTTTTAAATCAGGAATGCCTACGAATGTAATGGCCATGAAAACAACCGTTCACAAATCAGGAGACGGGATGGAAAACGTGGTTGATGGATTAAGCAGAATTAACTGGCCCCTGATGATTTCCTGTTTTATTTTCTTCTTTCTGGGAGGTTACCTGCTTTACGGTTCTCTTTTTGCCGCTATAGGGTCTGCTGTTGATGCGGAAACCGATACGCAGCAATTTATGCTTCCCGTCTCAGCCCCGCTCATACTTTCCTTCGCAATGATCGGAACAATCATGAACAACCCCGATGGTATTGTCGCCTTCTGGTTTTCAATTATCCCTTTCACCGCACCGGTGGTGATGATGATTCGTATGCCATTTGGTGTTCCTGTATGGCAACTGGCACTATCCATGTCCCTGCTTGTTCTGGGCTTTATAGGCACCACCTGGCTGGGAGCTAAAATCTATCGCACAGGAATACTCCTGTACGGGAAAAAGGTCACCTGGAAAGAGTTGGGTAAATGGCTTTTTTATAAAGGTTAAGAGGATACGTTAGTTGCCACGACCTTCAGGTCATGGCAATTGTTAGTAAAATTGCTTCCACCCTTTTAAGTCAAATAAAAAACTATTTTTGCGTACCTTCATTGTCAGACTCACTGCACAAAACTATGCGTATAGCAATCATCGATCTGGGCACCAATACATTTAACTTGCTTATAGCAGAGCTTGCCGGTGATGGTACTTATAAAACCCTTTACAAAAACAAAATTGCATCCAAACTCGGCGAAGGAGGAATTAATCTGGGAATTATCCTCCCTGTACCTTTTCAGCGGGGGCTGCATGCTTTAAAGGCCCACAAAGAAGTAATCGAGGAATATAAAGCCGAAAAGATTTATGCCTTCGCAACCAGCGCTATCCGAAGCGCTGTGAACGGTGACGAATTCATACTCATTGCCGGAAGGGAAACCGGAATCCGGATCGATGTGATTACCGGAGACCGGGAAGCTGACCTTATTTATTATGGTGTGCGAAGTGCCGTTACAATGGATGAAAAACTTTCCTTGATAATGGATATTGGAGGAGGAAGCACAGAACTGATTATTGCCAACAAGGATAAGATTTTCTGGAAACACAGCTTTCAACTCGGGGCTGCCCGACTCTTAGAACGTTTTCACGAATCAGACCCCATTACCGAGTGGGAAGTGAACGCGCTTTCCACTTATCTTATTAAAGAGCTGGCACCTCTGTTTGCAGCAGTTAAGCAATTCCCCGTTCAGGAACTGATCGGTTCATCCGGGTCGTTTGATTCCCTGGCTGAAATGATTGCTCACCGCTACCACAGCATCGACATCCTGCACGGAAAGACAGAGTATACCTTTAACCTGGAAGACAGTGAGGCCATTTACCATGAAATCCTGAAATCAACCCGGACCGAAAGGTTGATGATGAAGGGACTAATAGAGATGCGCGTGGATATGATTGTTGTTTCGGCCATTTTTGTACGGCTTCTGATAACGCATTTGCAAATATCACAGATGCGCCTTTCCACCTATTCACTGAAGGAAGGGGTACTCTGGGAATTGCTTCACCCCACCCTGGCGTCACACTAAACCCGGGATAATGGCCGGATAGTGGAAAACAATTCATACAAATTGCCCTGCCCAGCCCCGGAAAGGAGTACAAATCCCTTAATTTTGTCATCTTAAAACGATTTGATCTAAAGCCCGCTAGTATACGTGAAGACGAACTATCTCGAAGAGCTGAATGAAATACAAAGAGAGGCCGTGGTATGTACCGACGGACCGGTGATGATAGTGGCAGGAGCCGGTTCAGGAAAAACGAGGGTACTCACGTATCGTATTGCTCACCTGATCAGTCAGGGTACCGATCCTTTCAATATTCTGGCCCTTACCTTTACCAACAAGGCTGCTAAGGAGATGAAGCTGCGTATCGGAAAGATTGTAAGTGAGAGCGAGGCCAGGAATCTGTGGATGGGTACTTTCCACTCGGTCTTTGCCCGCATCCTCCGGTCTGAAGCCACCCGACTTGGTTATCCCTCCAACTTCACCATCTATGATACAGACGATAGCAAAGGACTATTAAAAGATGTGCTTAAAGAACTTGGACTGGACGATAAGATCTATAAACCCAATCTGGTGTATAACCGGATTTCCGCCGCAAAAAACAACCTGATTTCTCCCAAGGCGTATCTGATGAACAACACCATTGCCGAAGAAGATAAATTCAGCGGCAAGCCTAAAATGGGACAGATTTATGAGAAATATGCCCGACGCTGTTTCAAGGCCGGAGCGATGGATTTTGATGATTTATTATTTAATACCAACGTACTCCTCCGGGATTTTCCTGAAGTGCTTTACAAATACCAGGACAAATTCCGGTACATCATGGTAGATGAGTACCAGGATACGAATTTTTCCCAGTATGTCATTGTCAAACAACTGGCTGCACGCTTTGAAAATATCTGTGTGGTTGGCGACGATGCACAAAGCATTTACTCCTTCCGCGGAGCCAACATTCAGAATATCCTGAATTTCGAAAAGGATTACCCGGACATGAAAACGTTCAAGCTTGAACAGAATTACCGTTCTACCCAGAACATTGTGAAGGCTGCCAATAGCATCATTGCCAAAAACAAGGACCAGATAGAAAAAAAAGTATGGACATCCAATGCAGAAGGCGCCCGGATTGTGCTGATGAAAGGCAATACCGATAATGAGGAAGGGCAAATTGTAGCCCGATCCATCTTCGAAACCAAGATGAACAACCAGGCTCATAACAAAGCCTTTGCAATACTATACCGTACCAATGCCCAAAGCCGTGCGATGGAGGAAGCTTTGAGGAAAATGAATATCCCCTACCGGATTTACGGGGGCTTATCTTTCTACCAACGAAAGGAAGTAAAAGACCTCCTGGCTTATTTCCGTCTTTCCATCAACCCGAACGACGAAGAATCTCTTAAGCGCGTGATCAACTACCCTGCACGGGGTATCGGTGACACCACCATTCAGAAACTGATGCTTGCCGCAGCCGACCACGATGTGAGTATGTGGACTATACTCGAAAACCTGGGAGATTTTAATCTCGGCATCAATTCGGGAACAGCAAACAAACTCAGTGAGTTCCTGACTATGATCAACACATTCCGGTCACAGGTGAACAGCCAGAATGCCTATGAACTAGGAATGAACATAGCTAACAGTTGTGGTTTGCTCAGGGAATTATACACAGATAAGTCTCCCGAAGGAGTGAGTCGTTACGAGAACGTACAGGAACTACTCAACGGTTTGAAGGAATTTTCCGAAACAGGGACCAATGGAATAGAACTACCTGTGGATGAAACCATGGACTCGTTGGAAATACCCATTGGTCCACCTGCTGCCGAATCTCTTCCGGAGCCGAATCTCTTATCGGACCTCCCAATAGAAGAGAAACAGGAAGAGGATAGTATAGAACAGGCAAACACACCCAAACGCCTGAACGAATTTATGCAGGACATAGCCCTGCTAACGGACTCAGACAATCAGAAAAACAAGGAGCAGGCCGATCAGGTCTCCCTCATGACCATACACGCTGCCAAGGGACTGGAGTTTCCTTATGTCTATATTGTAGGACTTGAAGAAAACCTCTTCCCTTCCCAGATGGCGCTTAACTCCCGAACCGATCTGGAAGAAGAACGCCGTTTGTTTTATGTAGCCCTTACCAGGGCCGAAAAGCAGGCATTCCTGAGTTATGCCACTACCCGTTACCGTTGGGGCAATCTCATTTCTTGTGAACCAAGCCGGTTTATTGAGGAAATTGAAGATGAGTTCCTTGAATTTGCTCCATCAGCCATGCCTTCGGGCTCCCCAAGCCAGGGCTTTGGCATCAGAAGGAAGTCTTCCCCGGCAGGCAATACCGGTGAAGATATTTTTACACCTGCCACCGCTCCTGTCAAAAAGAATCTGGTAAAAATGAATGCCGCCGTAAAGCAAAACACGGGCGCCGCATACGACAACTCTCACCTCAAAGCTCTGGAAGTAGGCATGAGCGTTCAGCACGAGCGGTTTGGAACAGGCATAGTGACTGGATTGGAAGGGGTATTTCCGAACAATAAAGCCACGGTAGATTTTGAGACCGTAGGGCAAAAACAGCTCCTGCTCAAATTTGCGAAACTGAGCATACTTTAAACAGATTTTCAGATTTCTTCCGTTTTCCTATCTTTAAGGGTAAATCCCTTATGCAAAAGCACAATTTCAATACTTCCTGTGCCACCATTCTTATTAAGAATATGGTGAGCAGCAGTTGCATCAGGCTGGTTAAACAGGAACTGAGCCGAACCGGGTTTATTGAGGTCCTGCACATCAAACTGGGTGAGGCTGAAATTCAATTCGACCCCCAGGTCATGAACCTCGATTCCATCGATATTATCCTGAAAAGAAACGGCTTTGAACTCCTGAGAGATCCAGATAAGATACTTGTTGAACAGATCAAGAGTGCCATCATACAACTCATCTTCTACGGAAACAATGCCACTTCCCTGATGCGTAACTCCGATTACCTGAGTGAGAAACTGGGCCGCCCCTACCTTCAACTGAGCAAGATTTTTTCAGAAAAAACCGGGAGTACCCTGGAGAAGTTTACCATTCTCATAAAAGTGGAGAAAATCAAGGAAATGATCAGCTATGACCAGTTAACCCTGAGTGAAATAGCTTATATGATGGGTTACAGCAGCGTTCAGTACCTCAGTAACCAGTTCAAACAGATAACAGGTTCTACCGTCAGCGAATACAAAGCCGGCGGGAACAAGGAAAGAAAACCACTGGACAACCTGCTGGATTAAACCTGTAGACACTACGGATGACTCGCGAATTTATTGCCCTCCCCTTCAATTAATTAATATCATAACTTTTTATCCTTAAACTATAACATCCTTATAGTTGAATTCGCGCAATTTTGTTCCGAAGCTAATAATCACACTCTTTCAACCCTAAGCCCATGAAAATCAAAAGAAATATTGCCTTGAGTGATTCCGGGTTTGTTTTCGACCCCTCCACAGGAGACTCCTTCTCTACTAACCCCATCGGACTCGAAATCATCAAAATGCTCAAAGAAGGTAAAAGCGCGGAAGAAATCAAGACCTACATTGTAAAAACGTACATGACAGATGAGCCGGCTTTTGAAAAGGATTATTATGACTTTGTAAATATGATCGGGAAACTGAAACTCACCGAGGGAGAAGAGTCGGATAAATAACGTGTGGCTCAACCAAATCACATACCCATGAAAAAGAAAAAATTGGTTATCGCCGTCACCGGCCTTAACGCCATAGACAGCCCTGGGCCCGGAGTGCCGGTAATCAGGGCCCTGAGGGAGAGCAAGCTGTTTGATGTTCGTATCATCGGACTATCCTATGAGACGCTCGAACCAGGCATTTACATGCATGATCTGGTAGACAAGACTTATCAGATTCCATTTCCCTCTACCGGAAAGGCAAGTCTGATGACCCGATTGAAGTATATCCACTCCATTGAAAAAATAGACCTGATCATCCCGAACTTTGATGCCGAGTTGTTTAATTTCATCAAACTATCCGATACCCTCAAAAAGGAAATGGGTATCCGGACCTTTCTTCCCACCCTCGATCAATTTGAAGAACGGCACAAATCAAACCTTCCGGAATTCGGAAAGAAGCATAAGATAAAGGTCCCCTACAGCAAAATGATTTTCAGCACCGCTGAAATTCCCAATCTAAGGCAGGAATTCACCTATCCACTGGTTGTGAAAGGAAAATTTTACGATGCCTCCATAGCCTACACCCCCGAACAGGTAGTTACCTATTTCAATAAAATAAGTGCCAAATGGGGCCTGCCTATCATCATACAGCAATTTGTGTACGGGCAGGAGGTGAATGTAACTGCCCTGGGTGACGGAAAAGGAAACACCATCGGAGCTGTTCCCATGAGGAAGCAGTACATTACCGATAAAGGAAAGGCCTGGTCGGGTATAGCCATAGCAGATGCTCAGCTGATGAATATCACCCGCAAGCTGATTAAATCAACCAAATGGAGAGGGGGCATGGAGCTCGAGATAATCAAGACCGCTCAGGAAGAATATTACCTGCTCGAAATCAACCCTCGTTTTCCTGCCTGGGTTTACCTGGCTGTAGGTTGCGGGCAGAATCACCCCGAAGCGTTGGTGAGAATGGCCCTGGGAGAAAAACTGGAACCCTGGAAAAAGTATGATGTAGGCAAGCTCTTTGTCCGTTACTCCTTTGATCTGATTGTAGAATTGGAAGAATTCGAAAAAATATCCACACTAGGTGAACTTTAAATAAAACCCTGCCTTATGAAAAAACTTCAATATGAACGCCCGGTTATACAGCGACTGAATGTCGGGGTAATGAACAAATTCGGAACAAAAACCGAGTATGCACCTGTAACACACATAGACGGGAACTCTGTTAATGCCCTGATCAAGAAATTCGGATCTCCTCTTTTTGTGATTTCCGAAAAAACCATCCGAAAAGCATTCAAGGATGCTAACCGTGCATTTAAAACAAGGTACCCCAAGGTACAATTTGCCTGGTCCTACAAAACCAACTATATGAACGCCGTTTGCAACGTGTTTCACCAGGAAGGATCGTGGGGAGAAGTGGTTTCGGGATTCGAATACCAGAAAGCTCTCAAAAACGGAGTACCCGGAAATAAAATTATTTTCAACGGCCCGGATAAAACAGAAAAGGAATTAAGATTAGCCATTGAAAACAACTCCCTCATTCACATCGACCATCTGGATGAATTATACCTGCTGAAGGAATTGTCTCTGGACATGAAAAAGAAACCCCGTGTGGCCATCCGGGTGAATATGGATACGGGGATCTATCCCATGTGGGACCGGTTCGGTTTCAATTATGAGAACGGACAGGCCTGGGATGCGATCAACAAAATAATGCTCAATGACAGCATGGAACTGGTAGGGTTGCATAGTCACATTGGCACCTTCATGCTTGCACCAAGTGCCTACGGAGTAGCAGCCGCAAAACTTTCTGACCTGGCCCTTGGGATAAAGAAGAAATACAAAAAGAACATACAATACATTGATATGGGCGGAGGCTTTGCATCTAAAAACACCCTGAAAGGATCATACCTGCAGGGCGTGGACTCCTCCCCTACCTTCGATCAGTTTGCCGAAGCCATCAGTACTGCAATCCTAAATGCAGGCTTCCTGGAGAATGAATTACCGCTTCTGATCCTGGAAACCGGTCGGGCATTGATTGATGAGGCCGGATACCTGCTTGGAACCGTTATCTCCAACAAACGTCTTTCCGATGGAAGAAGGGCAACCATCATGGATTTCGGTGTAAATATCATGTTTACTTCCTTCTGGTACGATCATAAAATCAGTCCCGCCCAGGAATTCAGTCAGTATACTGAAGATGCTGTATTGTATGGACCGCTTTGCATGAATATTGACGTGATCAGGGAAAACGTCACTCTTCCACCTCTCAAAAGGGATGACCATGTGGTGGTTCACTCCGTAGGAGCTTACAACATGACCCAGTGGATGCAGTTTATAGCACTCAGACCTGCCATTGTACTGATTGACATGGAGGAAAACGCACACATTATCCGAAACAGGGAAACCCTTCAAAGTATTGAAGGGGATGAAGTCCTTCCCAAATACCTGAAGGATTTCAAATTGTAAAAAAGTATAATTTTACTGCAAACAATCACCTTGCAATTACTTCCAATTGAGGAAAGCCAAAAAACATATTCAATTATTTGGAAAAAGCATTCTGGGCAGTTACAGCCAGGTGTTCTTCTCCGACAATAACTGGCTTGCAGGGCTTGTGTTACTGGCTTCGTTTGCCGACCCTTTAACAGGTCTGTCCGGACTCATAAGCGTTATTGCCTGTGTACTCTTCAGCCGTTGGCTGGGATTCAACCCCGAGTTTTCAGCCAAGGGCACTTATAGCTACAATGCCCTGCTTGTTGGTTTGGCGATGGGAGTGTTTTTCAAATTCACGATACCTTTTGTTGTGGTGTTGTTATTGGGATCCTTTCTTACCCTTCTGCTCACCAATTGGATGGCGTCGTTATTTGCCGCTTACCGTGTTCCCTTTCTCAGCCTTCCTTTCGTTTTAGGTATATGGGCCATTTTATTGGGTGCCCGAAGTTTTGAGGCATTGCAACTGAGCGAGCGGGACATATACACCTTCAATGAGCTGTGGAGTCTTGGTGGTCCCCTTCTGGTAAAGGCATACGAAAAAACCTCGGCTCTTCATATTCCAACCCTTATTGAAATCTACCTGAAATCTCTGGGTGCCATCTTTTTTCAGTATAATTTACTTTCCGGCCTCCTGGTAGCGGCCGGACTTTTTATTTATTCCCGCATTGCTTTTTCACTTTCTATTTTAGGGTTTCTGAGCGGTTATCTCTTTTGCTACTTCGTACAGGGCAACCTCTCCGAGTTAAGCTACAGCTACATCGGTTTCAATTACATTTTGGGGGCGATTGCCATTGGTGGTTTTTTCTCCGTCCCTTCTCCCCGATCCTACCTGCTTGCAATTCTTTCAGCTCCACTCACTGGATTGATTATTGCCTCTACCGGTAAGATTATAGGAGTCTACCAGCTTCCGCTTTATTCTCTTCCCTTTTCTCTGGTGGTAATCCTCCTGCTTTTTGCCTTCCACAACCGTTTCCTTCCCGGTAAATTTCAACTGGTGCAGTTTCAGCAATATTCACCGGAAAAAAATCTTTATTCCTGGCACAATGGAATAGAACGATTCAGCAAAGACACCTGGTTTCATATTCAACTGCCCTTCTATGGAGAATGGAGTGTCTCCCAGGGACATGATGGAAAAATCACCCACAGGGAAGAATGGAAGTACGCCTGGGACTTTGTAGTGACAGATGAAACCCGAAAAACCTATCGCCTTCCCGGAAAAGACTTAAGCGACTTCTTCTGCTACAACCTTCCAGTGCTTGCCCCCGGAGCCGGTTATATCATTAACCTGATTGACGGGATAGAAGATAACCCGGTAGGAGACGTAAACCTCGGAGACAACTGGGGAAACACAATTATTATTAAGCATTCAGACTATCTGTACAGCAAAATCAGCCATATCAAGCAGGGCAGCTTTCGGGTTAAGAACGGCGATTATGTGCATCGGGGCGATCTATTGTCCACCTGTGGAAACTCCGGTCGCTCTCCCGAACCGCACATACATTTTCAACTCCAGTCCACCCCATTTATCGGTGCAAAAACCCTGCTTTATCCAATTGCTTATTATGTAAGCAACTCTTCAAAGGGGTTTGAATTTCATTCCTTTGATTATCCTTCCGAAGGAGAGGTCATATCCAGGCTCACTCCTACTCCACTGCTTTCGCATTCTTTTCATTTTATTCCGGGAATGGTTCTGGAGTTTGAGGAAACCCGCTCAGAAAGAAAATCCCGTGGCAAATGGGAAGTTTTTGTGGACGCAGCGAATCAGACTTATTTGTATTGCCATGTAACAGGATCCATTGCCTACCTGAGTAATAATCTGACACTGCACTACTTCACTTCGTTTAAAGGAGACCGCCAATCTCTTTTATATTATTTTTATCTGGGAGCGTACAAAGTTCTCCTCAGCTATTTTGAAGGAATGGAGATAAGTGACAAACTCCCCATTGCCGGCTTTCATGGTGGACTTGCCAAGCTTTTACAAGACTTCTCCTCCCCCTTTCACATTCATTTAAAGGCTGATTACCGGTCGAGATACACTTCCATAGACGATATACAGAACCCTTCCAGGATCGTATTGCAGGCAAACGCTATTGCCAGATCGGGCAGCAAGGTTTCACGGAAACTGGATTTCGAAATGGATTTCGACAAGGAAGGAATAAACAAATTTACGATTACCGAAAAGAAGACATTTATCTCTGCAAGTTTTTCAAGATCAGGTAAGGAAACAAATAATTCACTTCGTCCTGCGCTAGTCAGGTCTTAAATCAAAACAACATGAAAATCCTACGAACCCTCTTAGCCGGCATCCTGCTTTTTAGCCTTTCAAATACATCCACTGCTCAAACCGACAAGATCAGTGCAGCTTATACAAGCAGTTATGAGAAGGAATATAAGAAAGACTACACGGGTGCAATGGCCCCATTGAAGGAAGTATTCGATTCCAAATCGTATGAGATAAATCTGAGACTGGGATGGCTGGCTTATGAAGCAGGGCTTTACAAGGAGTCCATGGCCTACTATCAAACCTGTATGGACCTCATGCCTTATTCCATAGAGGCTAAACTTGGCATGACCTATCCGGCTTATGCCCTTGGCAATTCAAACAGGGTAATCACCGAGTATCAGAGCGTCCTGAACATAGATCCGCATAACACCACGGCTTGTTATAAACTCGGAATGATTTTTTATGAGAAGAAGGATTATGTATCGGCCTCCAAATACTTTGAGAAAGTGGTAAACCTTTATCCCTTTACCTACGACGCATTGCTAATGTATGCCTGGACTAACTACCAGCTCGGCAAAACCAGGGAAGCGAAGGTGCTGTTCACCAAGGTACTTTGGTTGTATCCGACGGATAAGTCGGCACTGGAAGGGTTGAGCCTCATTAAGTAGGATTAAGGATTAATTATTTTCTCAGGAAAGCAATCAGATCAGTAGAAGGTATCTGTGTATGTCCCAGATTACGGAGCATGGTTACCAGCTGCCCTCTGTGAAAGGTGCTGTGGTTCATTACATGCATGATGATACCGGCATTCGGGTTGGAAAATTCCTGTCCTTTGATGTTTTTATAGACGGTAGTCTCCATTAAAAATTCTTCATCCTCCAATCTCACAAATTCATCAAAAGAAGCGGACGCGTTTACAAACTCATGGATGCCGGGAGATTTGAACTGGGCTGTAGGAGGCCAGGAAATAGTTTGATTCTTTAAACGGGATATCCAGATAAGTTCCGCATCCCAGATATGATGTACTGTTTTACGCAAGGAAGGAAAACTGCTGATCACTTCTTTATCCAGAAGTGCAGGTTCCAAACCTTTCAGCAAATCAGCGAAGATTGTATTAGCCCAGAGATTGTAGGCGGTGTATTGGGTAAGAAGTTGTTTCATGCTGTTTGGATAATGTAATAGTTGCTGTTTCAGCAATGGTGCCTTCGGCTACGCTCAGGCACCGGATTCGCTAGTCCCATCCCGAAGCAAGCACATCCGCAATATGCATGGTCTTGATCGGAAGGTTTTGCTTTTTCATATAACCATCCAGGTGCATGAGGCAGCTCAGGTCGGTGGAGATGATGTATTCGGCTCCTGCTTCCTGTGCATTTTTTACTTTTTGCTCACCCATACCAACGGCTATATTCTCAAACTTTACGGAAAAGGTACCGCCAAAACCACAGCATGTTTCACAATCTTTCATTTCTCTTAACTCCAGTCCCCTTACCTTTTCAAGCAGCACACGGGGTTCCCGCTTAATTCCGTATTCGCGCAAGGCGGCACAGGAATCGTGGTAGGTGGCCACTCCATCGAGTCTGGCACCTAAATCGGTAATCTTCAGCACATTTACCATGAAATCGGAAAACTCAAAGATATTCTTCTGAATATTTTTCAGCTCGTTGTGAACGGCCGAATTGTGGAACATTTCGGGGTAGTAATTCTTAATCATTCCCACACAGGAGGCGGAAGGACAAATAATGTACCGGTCGTTCTGGAACTCCCGGATAAATTTTTCCCCCACTTCCCTTGCTGCATCCCAGTATCCGGCATTAAAAGCAGGCTGTCCGCAGCAGGTTTGTTCGGGATTGTAATTTACTCCGCACCCCACCCGCTCCAGCACCTTCACCATATTGAGGCCTGTTTCAGGATAAACCTGGTCCACAAAACAGGGGATAAAAATGTCTACAATCATACTTCTATGGCTTTTGATTTCGGAATAGTCAAAAGTAATATAAAACCGACCACAAAAAATGCTATCAGGGTAAGAATTGAGTTTCTCATACCTCCCGTAAGACCTTCAATGAGTCCGAAAGACAGGGTACCAATAGCAATTCCTATTTTCTCACAAACATCATAAAAACTAAAATAAGAGGCATGATCCTGGGTTTCCGGCAGGAGTTTGGAATAGGTGGACCGGGAAAGGGATTGTATTCCACCCATGACCAACCCAACCAAAGCGGCAACAACGTAAAAACCGGTTGGAGTAAACACCCACAGGTAGGTACCTATACAGATACCAATCCAGATAAATATAGACACTCCAAGGGCTTTGATATTGCCAATCCACTTGGAAAGGCGGGAAAAGAGTATGGACCCACCGACACCCAGAAACTGGATGATGAGTACGGCGATAATCAGGTTTCCCTTTTGGTCGGGAGGAAAAATTTCCTTGCTTGCAAAGGGCACGGCAATAATCATAACTGTTTGAACACCCATGCTGTAAATGAAAAATGAAGCCAGATATCGTTTCAGCCGGGAGATTTCCTTCAGTTCCTTCCAAACTTTGTAAAGCTCCCGGAAGCCTTTAAAGATTACATTTCCTTCCGGTTTGCGGCCATACACGTTATTAGGAAGACGGGCAAAGGTAATCTGTGCAAATCCCATCCACCAGATTGCTACACTCACAAAACTCCATTTCGGGTCCATGTGAAAAACTTGTATGGCAATAAGATTAAGAACGAGCAAAATTGAGCTGCCTATATATCCCAGAGAATATCCCTTTGCACTTACCCGGTCATGATCAGCGGGTTCGGCTATTTCGGGAAGAAAAGCGTTGTAAAACACCAGACTGCCCCAGAAACCAACACTGGTAAGCATGATCGTAAATAAACTCAGACCCAGATGGCTTTGATCGAAAAAATAAAGGGAAGCACAGGAAAGGGAGCCCAGGTAACAAAAGAATTGCATGAATTTTCGCTTACTTCCGGAATAATCGGCAATACCAGAGAGCAAGGGCGTAAAGATGCTGACAATCAAAAATGAAAGGGCAATGGTATAATCGTACAACTCCGTATTGTGAAACGTACGTCCGAAGAGGGTGACCAGATCGGTTTTTACCCCATTTACCATAGAACCGGTGGTCGCCTCATAAAACAAAGGAAAGATAGCAGTGGTGATTACCAGCGGATAGGAAGAGTTGGCCCAATCATAAAAAGCCCAGGCATTGATTATTTTTTTATTCCCTTTTTCAAGCATTTGATAAAAATAGGGGCTCCCGCCATATCCGCCCTCCCTTGACTGAAGTAGATATCAACAGGTTATAAACCTTACCAACATTTCTTGGCAGAATAAGCCCAGATGCCTACTTTTACGGAAGACAAAAGCTCACACTTTCTGACGAAACCACATCCTACTGAAAGAATTATGAAAGCATACATTTTCCCCGGCCAGGGATCCCAGTTTCCGGGTATGGCAAAAGATCTTTATGACCAATCTCCTGTAAGCAGGGAGTTGATGGAGCGTGCCAACGAAATTCTGGGTTTCCGCTTAACGGATATTATGTTTACCGGCAGCGAAGAGGAGTTGAAACAAACCCGGGTTACACAACCTGCCATCTTTCTTCATTCGGTTGCTCTCCTGAAAACGCTTGGCGAATCGTTCAAGCCTGAAATGGTTGCAGGGCATTCCCTGGGTGAGTTCAGCGCGCTTGTAGGAAACCAAACACTTGCTTTTGAAAGCGCACTGGTACTTGTTTCCAAGAGGGCCATGGCCATGCAAAAAGCATGTGAACTTCGCCCTTCCACCATGGCTGCGATACTGAATCTGGACGACGCTGTTATTGAGGCCATCTGTGCAGAAGTAACCGCTTCCGGCGAAGTGGTGGTAGCCGCCAACTACAACTGCCCCGGACAATTGGTTATATCAGGAACAGTAAATGGAGTAAATATCGCCTGTGAAAAGATGAAAGCCGCGGGAGCCAAACGTGCCCTGATACTTCCTGTGGGCGGAGCTTTCCACAGTCCCCTGATGGAACCTGCCCGCGTGGAGCTCGAAGCTGCCATTAAGGCTACCTCCTTCAACCGGCCGGTTTGTCCTGTCTATCAAAACGTGACCGCCAAAGCCGAATCGGATCCTGCTCAGATCCAACTAAACCTGATAGCCCAGCTCACCGCTCCTGTCAGATGGACGCAAACCATGAATCAGATGATTGCAGACGGAGCCACTTCGTTTACGGAAGCAGGACCCGGAAAAGTGTTACAAGGTCTGGTAAAGAAAGTAAACAAAGAGATGGAAACGGCGAGTGCCTGATCGCAATAAAACAAACTTACAAACGTTTAATTTACATATGAGAAAATTCCTCTTTCTGGTTTCCTTTCTGCTCCTTCCTCTTGTTTATCAGGCACAGATCCTCAATAGTATAGGAGTGAATGTGGGGGCTAACATGTCTGAACATTTATGGAGAGTTTATACAGATGCACACCATGTTCCTTACTATTATGATGACGATCAGAAATGGAAATACAGCTGGAATCTGGGAGTCTTTGCAGAGCTTTTTCAGAACGATTTTTTTCGCTGGGATACAGAACTTCAGTATAACCATAAGGGAGGGGTGGATATGGATAAAACCCACAAAAATGCAGCTCTTCCTACCACCACCACTCATGTTTGCTGGAACAACTACGCCAAATTCCGTTACGAACTATACCGTGGAATCCCTTATATTCTGCTTGGGATCAGACTGGAGTATGTGATGTCTACCGCAACAGCCTCTCCGCCGGTCGCCCGGGGCCCGTTTATCCCTATCCAGATAACTCCTGCTGTGGGTGTAGGCTGGGAATTTATCACCTATGGAATGATAAAGCCTTTCATAGAATATATTTATAACCCTTCTCCGGTCATTGGCCCTCCTTCTTATCACTATTCCGACCTTACCCTCTATAACAAAGAAATGGAGCTTAGGGTAGGCGTGAGAGTTGAATTCAACGGAGGAAAAGAAACCTGTCCAAAAGTTTACAAATAGAGATTTCCTGAATGGAAAAAATGCCCCCAGGCTTTCGCGTGGAGGCATTCAATTACCGGCATCCTCTTCTGTATTCCCGGTGCTCACAACAATTTCTGCGGCAACGGTAATCCCTGTCACGATAATGTCCGTAATAAGTATATCTCGCAGGAGGAGGAGCCATCACCCAAACGGGAGGAGCATAATAGTAACCTGCATCCCAGGCAACGCGAAAATGAGGATGGTGCGTGTACCTGTATTCTCCATTTGGATTCCAGGCCGAGGCGGTGCCCGCGAGGGTGATGAAGGCCAGGAAAGCTAATAATCTGAACGTTTTCATGGTTTTGTTTTTTGTTGGTTATGCCCTACACCTTTCAAAAGACGGGCCACAACCTCTCCCTTACGTCTATTTAATGCCTTTTTAACCACTATGAAGAGGAGATGAGGAGAAGAATATCTGAAGAAGGCCTTATATTTACAAGAGCAAACAGGTTTGAAACACTGCATCACCATACTCTTCTTGTTCCTTGCACTGATACGGGCAAACGGGCAAAACACATTCCAGCTGGACATCCACCCCGACCCCGGGGCGGATAACATTCAGCGGTTTGACTATAAAAAAACCTTACGTAACCGGGAGGAAGCTTCCCGGGAGCTCCGCAAATTCCTTTACACCTTGTATGACAATGCCTATCTGGGGGCTGTGGTGGACAGTTTACGGGAGGATTCCCTACATATCAGAGCCTGGGTACAGACGGGAAAGAAATACTATTGGGCCAAACTCACCAGAGGAAATGTGGATGAAGGCATGTTGAACGAAATCGGGTTCAGGGAAAAGCTATACTCAGGTAAGCCTCTGTATTATCCCGAAATGAGAAGGCTTCAGGAAAAGCTGCTCCGATACTGCGAAAACAACGGCTATCCCTTTGCACAGGTGATGCTTGACAGCGTACACATAAACGGGGACGAGTTTTCTGCAAGGCTTCAACTGACCAAATACAAACTAGTCAAAATAGACAGCATAATCATAAAGGGCAATGCTAAAATCGCCCCTGTGTATATGTACAGTTATTTGGGTATCAAACCCGGGGATCTTTATAACGAAAGTCGTGTGGGCGCCATCCGGGCAAGGCTGAAAGAACTACCCTTCGTACACGAAGTCCGTCCTTACGAGATCAGTTTCGGTGATCAGAGTACCAAACTTATCTTGTACCTCGAAAAACGTAAAGCCAGTCAATTTGACGGCATCCTGGGCCTGGTGCCCGATCCGACAACCGGTAAAGTGCAATTCACCGGAGATGTAAGAATCAAGCTGCAGAATAGTTTTAACAGGGGTGAGCTGATAGACCTCAACTGGAAAAAGCTTCAAACCCAGGCCCAAAACCTGAATCTCAAACTCAGCTACCCTTTTCTACTTTCAACCCCTTTTGGCGTGGAGTATGGACTTACCCTTTTCAAACAGGATTCTACCTACCTGAACGTAAACCAGCAATTAGCCGTACAGTACCTGCTCAGCGGAGGCAATTACTTTAAGGTGTATATCAACCAACGTACTTCCAGTCTGCTTACCACAACCGGGCTCGAAAACATTACCGTCCTGCCCGATTATGCCGATGTTAGTTCCCTGACCTACGGTCTGGGATTCCGATCCCAGAAGCTTGACTACCGCCTGAATCCCCGGTCGGGATACACCTTCAGCATTACCGTGGGCACCGGAACAAAAACCATCAAACAAAACCCGAATGTGAACCCGGTGGTTTATCAGAACCTGAAGCTAAGCAGCACTCAATACAACGGTGATTTGCTGGGAGAATATTATTTTCCTCTTGGAGGCAGGCATGTGGTAAAAACGGCCCTGAATGCCTCCTTTATCAGTGCCGACAACCTGTTTCGAAACGAACTTTTTCGTTTGGGCGGTCTAAGCACCTTAAGAGGCTTTGATGAGGAAAGCATCTATGCCTCCAGTTTCGGCATCTTTTCACTGGAATACCATTACATTTTGGAACAAAACTCCTACATCTTCCTCTTTGGTGATTATGCGTGGTATGAGCGCAACAGCATTAACAGTTATGTTCAGGACACCCCGGTTGGTTTTGGAGCAGGAATACGTTTCGACACCAAAGCAGGCATCTTTTCCATCAGTTATGCCCTCGGAAAACAGTTTACCAATTCGTTTGAACTCAAGTCGGGCAAAATCAACTTCGGGTTTGTTTCCCTGTTCTGAACCTCCTGCTGTGAGAGCTGCCGTTTGGAAATTACGTACCTTTACTATCGCATGAATATCCTTTTTCTCCTACTCGGTCTCGCTTTAGGTTTTGCCATAGCCTGGCTCTTTTTCCGCAACGGTAAAAACGATACGGTAGCGGCAGTTCTTCAATCCCGGTTGGATTCCTCTCAGGAGGAGATACGAAAACAAACGGATGCCCTGGCCTCTCTTCGCGACCGTGCATCGGCCGAACTGGCATCGGAAAAAGAGAAGCTGGAAAAAGAAATCAGAACCCTTAGTTCCTCCCTTCAGGAAGCAAACATTCAGCTTACAAGGGAACAGGAAAACATGAAAGGGCAAAAAGAAACCCTGGAAACGCTCAAGAAGGAACTGGAGACGGTGCATAAGAAATACAGCACTGAGTTTGAGAACATTGCCAACAAGATACTGGAAGAAAAAAGCCTCAAGTTTACCGAGCAGAATAAGAACAATCTCGAGATCATCCTCAATCCCCTCAAAGAACGGATCAAGGATTTCGAAACGAAGGTGGATAAGGCTTACAAAACAGAATCGGACGAGCGCATCACCCTGAAAACCGAAATCAAAAACCTGGTTGAACTGAACACCAAGATCAGCCAGGAAGCCAATAACCTGGCTTCCGCATTGAAGGGCGACAACAAGATGCAAGGCAACTGGGGGGAGGTGATACTGGAAAAAATTCTGGAGCGCTCGGGACTAGAAAAAGGCAGGGAGTACCTTACCCAGGTGGTTACCAGCAATTCGGACGGCTCCATCATCAAGCCCGATGTAGTGGTGATGCTCCCGGACGAGAAACACATTGTCATAGACTCCAAAGTATCCCTGGTTGCGTACGAAGCCCTGATGAGTGCCACAGACGAAGAAACCAGGGAAAAATTCCTGAAGGCCCACCTCGATTCCATGAAGGCCCATATCAAGGGTCTAAGTGAGAAAAATTATGCCTCGGCAGGAAAATTCGACACCCCCGATTTTGTACTCCTGTTTGTTCCCATAGAATCTTCTTTTTCAATCGCCATTCAGGCCGACGGGGAACTTTTCAATTATGCATGGGATAGAAAGGTGGTAATCGTAAGTCCTTCTACCCTGTTAGCGACACTCCGGACCATTGCCAGCATGTGGAAACAACAGAAACAAACGGCCAATGCCCTGGAAATTGCCGAGGAGGGTGGCAAGTTGTACGATAAATTTGTTGGATTTATTGAAGACCTGACCGGGGTTGGAAATAAAATGAAAGAAGCCAATAAATTTTACGGAGAAGCCATGAAGAAATTAACCGAAGGTACAGGGAACCTGGTGGGAAGAGCCGTAAAAATGCAAAAACTCGGAGCGAAGGTGAGTAAACTATTGCCTCAAAATGTGGTCGAACGTTCCGGAGAAGAGAGTTCTCCGGATGAATTACCTAAACAAGACCTTTCATGAAAAACGCGCTTTATATCTCCCTCCTCTCCATTCTCCTGTTTGCCTGTGAGAGTCCGCAACGTGCCACCAGCACGAACCAGGCCTTTTTATACAATAAAAACATTGGTCGGCTTCATCCCAAATTCAACATCTACCACCGCAGCGAAACAGAGTCCCAGCTCGACTTCCTCCTGGATGCTTCGGAATTGCAGTATATGAGAAGAGGAGCCGATTCGGTTCTGCGTTCATCCGTCAACGTGTCTATTATACTCCGGTCCAGCCTGGATGACAAGGCCATCCTGGACAGTGCTTCCACCCGAATCAGCGATGTATCGGAGGGCAACAACGACAAGTTTATTCATGGAGAAATAAAGTTTAAGGCTTCCTATCCAAATGCTTATTACCTGGAAGTAAATGTCGGGGATCTGAACCGAAAGAGCAATTACCGTTCGTATCAATATGTAGACAAACGAAATCATTACAACAAACAGAATTTTTTGCTTTTATCCGAGGAGGGAAGGGAATATTTCGGCACCGATATTGCCTCTGCCGACAGGATACAGATCCTATGCAACAACGACAAGCTGACCCGGTATACGGTAAAATATTTCAAAGGCAAGGTACACCTGTCCGGTCCTCCTTTTTCGCTTAAGTACATACCCCCCGTCTTTAATCCCCACCCAGACAGTGTTTATTCCATACCTGTACCCGGAGGCACAGGAATAACCTTTCCAAAACGGGGCATGTATCTCATTCAGTCCGACTCTTCGAAAAGCGAAGGGATTACCCTGTTGAGATTTTACGACGGGTTTCCGGACGTGACCACCCCCGACCTCCTGGTCAACGCACTGCGGTATATTACCAACAAAGATGAGTTTGAAAAGCTTCATGCGAGCAAGGATAAAAAAGCCGCGGTAGATAAATATTGGCTTGACCTGGCCGGAAATGAAGACAGGGCCAGGGAACTGATAAGCAAATATTACAACCGGGTACAGGATGCAAACAGATATTTTACAAGCTATACCGAAGGCTGGAGAACAGACAGGGGCATGGTTTTTCTTGTTTTCGGGCCTCCCGACGCGGTATTTAAGAACGGTACTTCTGAAACATGGGAATATGGCATGAAACACAATGCTACCCCATTAACGTTTATCTTTGTACATCAGAACAACCTCCTCACAGAGAACGACTATCAGCTGAGAAGAGAAGCCCAGTTTAAAGGGCCCTGGTACAAAGCAGTGGAATCCTGGAGACAGGGGAAAGTTTATTCAGAAGAATGACTATGATAAAAGAATACGACAATACAATCCTCTACGGCCTTCGTGCAGTGAAAGAGGCGGTAGCTTCCGGTAAAGAGTTTGACAGGGTGTTTGTCCAAAAGGGACTTACCAGCGAATTATTCGGAGAGCTCAGAAAGGTACTCGAAGAGAATAAGATCCCATACCAGTTTGTGCCGGCTGAAAAACTGAACAGACTTACCAACAACCGCAGTCACCAAGGTATCGTAGCCTTCATCTCGCACATACTCTACCACCGTCTGGAAGATGTACTCCCGGGTATTTTTGAAGAAGGCAAAACACCCCTCATCCTGGTTCTTGACCGGATTACGGATGTGCGGAATTTCGGTGCCATCTGCCGTACTGCCGAATGTGCCGGAGTACAAGCCGTTGTCATTCCTGCACATGGCGCAGCCCAGGTCAACGGCGATGCCATCAAAACCTCCGCAGGGGCTCTGAACAACATTCCCATCTGCCGGGAACCGAATCTCAAAACAGCCCTGGACTACCTCAAAGAGAGCGGACTTCAACTCGTATCCCTCTCCGAAAAGGCAGCCGATTTTTATCCTTCTGCCGACTATACCGGTCCCACAGCCTTAATCCTGGGTTCGGAAGAAGACGGTATTTCCTTTGAATACTTGAAGAAAAGCGATAAACAGGTGAAGATTCCCATGAACGGGAAAATAGAATCTCTCAATGTTTCCGTTGCCGCCGGCATCGTGCTGTTTGAAGCAGTGAAACAAAGAATGAAACTCGCCTGATTTCGGAGCATACCCTCTTAAGCAGATGAAATGAAGCATACATACTTACTTGTTTGCTTATTCCTGGTCCCGTTCTTTCTGGGGGCACAACAATCCATTCCCGATTGCCAGTTCATGAAACAGGCAATCTTTCAGAATGAAGCAAATCAGTCCGCTTCTCCTTCTATATTGGCCTCGAGTTTAAGAAGTGATACCGTTGATATTCTCCACTACACAATCTCTCTCGACATCACCGATTTCACAACCGATACCATCCGGGGGAATACCACTGTTCGCTTTGCCCCAAGGATCAATAATGTCAATTCCATCAGTCTCGACCTTTTGAAAATGAAGGTTGACTCTGTCACCCTCAACGGAGTTGCCTCCACCCACTCCTACAACGATACCCTGCTAATTACTCCCTTTCCACATACTTTCAACATAGGTGATACGGCTGTCCTCACCGTTTTCTATCACGGAAAACCCCAATCTGATGTATCCGGGTTCGGAGGATTTTATTTCCAGGGCACTTTCGCCTATAACCTTGGAGTAGGCACTTCTGTGAACCCTCATAATTTCGGCAGAGTATGGTATCCCTGCTTCGACAACTTTGTGGAACGAGCCACCTATACTTTTAATATAACCACCTCCGCAGGTAAAATAGCTTATTGCAATGGCCTTCTTAGCAAGGACATTACTCTCCTTTCCGGAAATAGAATGAGGACATGGGACATGAACAAAACCATCCCCTCTTATCTCGCCAATGTAGCTGTAGCTCCCTTTGCTGAGCTTGATTTTACATTTCCTTCCCTCACAGGTCCCAGGAATGTTGTAATTGCAGCAGTACCTGCAGATACGGCTAACGTGAGAAGTTCTTTCGTACACCTTCCAAATGCGTTTTCCATTTTTGAAAATCATTATGGTCCATACAGTTGGGATAAAGTTGGATACTCCCTTGTGCCTTTTAACTATGGGGCCATGGAGCATGCCACAAACATCAGTTATCCCAGAGCCGCTGCCAACGGCACTACCTTTTATGAATCGGGCCTGATGGCTCATGAGCTTTCACATCATTGGTTTGGCGATCTGGCCACCTGTAGCTCCGAGCAGGACATGTGGCTGAATGAAGGGTGGGCTACCTATTCTCAATACCTCTTTCTGGAAAACATGTATGGTTATTCTGCTTATCTGGCCCAGGTGGTTCCTTACCATGAGATGGCACTGCATTACGCTAACTGGAAAGAAGGAGGATACCTGGCCTTGTCAGCTATCCCTCATGCCTATACGTATGGCGACCATGTTTATAAGAAGGGTGCTGATGTGGCACATACTTTAAGAAGTTATATGGGCGATTCACTTTTCTTTGCCGGATTGAAATACCACCTATCACACAGACAATACAAAGCCGCGAGCAGTACCGATTTCATGAACGACCTGATTGCAGGAACAGGATTAGGCAACCTGAATGATTTTTTTAACGGATGGGTTTTCAATCCCGGATGGCCGCATTTTTCAGTCGATTCCTTTACTGCAACCCCTTCGGGCGGAAACTGGATTGTACAGGTGTTTGTGAGACAAAAACTGACAGGGGCTCCCTCCTATTTCAATCAGGTTCCGCTTCAGCTCACTTTCAAGGATAGCTCCTGGAACACGATTACCCGGGAAATCATTGTTTCCGGCAAAAATTCAGCCTTCACCTTCACCCTTCCCATTCTGCCCGTTTATGCCGGCTTAAACCTGGATGAAAAGATAAGCCATGCCGTTACTTCTGATAACCAGGTTCTAAAAACCAATGCTTCCGTTTTCGGCACCACCCAGAAAGGCAGAATGACCTTGACACCGCTCAATGCCAATATCTCCACCGATTCGGCCTGGATACGTATTGCTCACAATTACACCGCACCTGACCCTTTCAAAGCAGGAGGACAAGCGTACGTCCTTTCACCCAACCGTTACTGGACTGTAGACGGTATCTTCCCCCCCGGCTTCCAGGCCAGCGCAAGTCTGGAATATGACGGGAGGAGCCTGACCACGGGAGGAGCAGGCTGTCTCGATAACAACTTCCTGTTTGCGACGAACCTGGAAGACAGCATTGTACTGCTTTACCGCAGAGGTGCAGGAGACGACTGGCATTCGGAAAACAACATCAGTAAAAACATGGGCTCACCTACCGATAAATTCGGGACGATTACCATTAATAATCTTCGCAAGGGAGAGTATGTTCTGGCATTGAAGGGATTTTATACCGATGTAAAAGAAATTGTACCAGGGAACATGAACGCTAAAATTTTCCCTAACCCTTCCGCTTCCCTTTTCTATGTTGAACTCGCCCCTTTTACCGGGAACATCTCCGTAAATGTTACAGATCTTCAGGGGAGACTGATTTTCAGCGAACTGGCATATTCAGAACGATTTTCCATTCAGGCAGGCACCTGGACCAATGGGGTTTACATCCTTACCCTGAGTAAGGACGGAAAATATTATTCTCATTCCAGACTGGTGGTAACGAAGTAAACAGGCACATTCACAGCTTTCCTGCGTTGCAAAAAAGCATACCTTTGCCCCGATGAGTACCACCCTCAGAAAGCTAAGCCCATCCCTCTCGCTGATCGACGAAACCGCTGATCTGAAGCAAGGTAAGCGCCTGCATCTCCAGCTATTAGCCGGGCCGGGTGCTTTTTCCTTTTCCCTGCTCAACTCCGAACAGCGTAAGTTTGTTGCCCTTGAATCCTATAATCTACAAAACGTTTTCACCAGCGATTCCCTTGTCCAGTCACTGGATCAGATTATCTCCGGTCATGCTTTTCTGAAAGGGTCTTTTTCAGGAATCACGTTTGCATACGACAGCCATCGCTCCACTTTGGTACCCGAAGCCCTGTATGATGCCGACAGCATGAAATCCTACATTGATTTTAATCACAAAACCGAACCCGGTGACCTGGTCCTTTCCGATCAGCTCAAAAGCATGGATACCCGTAACATCTATCTTTTTCCCGGAGCACTCCGGAACCTGCTCACCCGTTTCTATCCCAATGTAACACTGCGTCATCATTCCAGCTCCCTGCTGGAGAGTCTCGCCATGTTGTATAAGAACGAAAGCAAACCCAAGCTGGTATTGCACATTTCTTTGACCCATTTTGAAATTATCTTTTTCGAAGGCAAACACCTGCGTTTTTACAACACATTCCGCCATCAGACAACAGAAGATTTTATTTATTACCTGCTCTTTGTCTGCGAACAGCTTAAACTCAATCCCGAAACACTTGAACTGGTACTGATAGGTGAGATAGAACGCAATTCAGCAATCTACTCCATGCTCTTAAAATATGTAAGAAATGTACGTTTCGGAGAAAGACCGGAAGCCTTTACATACTGCCACCCGATGAGTACCATTCCCAAACATTTCTATTGCAACCTCTTTTCCCAAGAACTCTTCAACTAGCATGCATATACGAATCATCAGTGGCACACACCGGGGACGAAAGCTCACCGCACCCAAAAATCTGCCGGTAAGGCCAACCACTGATTTTGCCAAGGAAAGCCTTTTCAATATCCTCAATAACCATCTTGACCTAGACGGCATAGACGCCCTGGATCTTTTCAGTGGCACAGGAAATATATCTTTCGAGCTTGCATCCAGAGGAGCAAAAGCTGTTACGGCAGTAGACAGCAATTCCAAATGCTGCAGTTTCACCAAGGAGAAAGCAATTGAATTTGGATTCGAAAACATCAGAACCGTTAAGAGTAACGCGTTCTCCTTCATCAAAGGCATGAGCGGGAAATACGATCTCATCTTCGCCGATCCTCCTTACGATATGGACACTACCAACACACTGCCCGGTCTGATATTTGAAAAAGAACTTTTGAAAGAAGGCGGCATCCTTGTGGTGGAACATAACCGGGATACAGACTTGAGCCTATCAGAACATTTTCAGGAAAAGCGGACTTATGGAAATGTGAATTTTAGTATCTTTCAATAATAGAACACGGCAATGGACAAAGTTGATGCTAAGCGTAGCCTCCTGGCTTCGTCCAGCTACAGAAAACTTCTAAATTTCTTTCAAAATATGTTTCAATTATGAAAAGAATCGCCGTCTTCCCCGGATCATTTGATCCGGTTACCATAGGACATGAAAGTATCCTGCAAAGAGCCCTGCCCCTGTTTGACGAGGTCATTGTGGCCATTGGGGTGAACTCCAACAAATCCTATTATTTCCCTCTGGAGAAACGACTTGAATGGCTGAACAAGGTATTTGGCTCGGAACCCAAAATACGCGTGACCAGCTTCAGCGGCCTTACGGTTGAGTTTTGCAAAACTTGTCATGCACAATACATCCTCCGCGGGATACGCACTGCCGCCGATTTTGAATTTGAAAAGGCCATAGCCCAAATGAACAAGGCCCAGGCTCCGGAAATTGAAACCGTGTTTATTTTGCCGGTAGCCGAACTGTCTGCAATAAATTCAACGATTATACGTGATATAGTAAGGAATGGCGGAGATGCCAGTCGTTTCGTTCCTGCAGGAATCAAACTTACCTGACCCCTTTCAACTCCCGTGAGCAGCAAGCACCCGCTCGTCCTTCTTCTCCTTTTGCTAAGCTTTCGTTTGGCATCCCAGCAGGTGACCATTTACGGCTCGGCTTCTTCTTTTCCAGGCAAAGAGATCGTGGCCTTCCGGTACCAGGATTACATCACCTGGACCAGAGAGCTGATGGAATCCGATACGGTTAACATTTCCGGAAAATTTGTGCTCCATCTGGATGTCAAAACTGCTGGACGCATTTACCTGCTCTGCGATCATGTAAAAGCCCCTTTGTATGTAGAACCGGGAAGGACCTACGAGGTTGATTTCCCCAGGAGAGACTCCTCCCGTATGTTCAACGCAAATGTGGACCAGGAAGGGGACTTGAATATTCACTTTCTTCATAATTATGATTCCAGTCGGATTGATACCACGGAGCTCAACTGGCTCATCATTGATTATAATCTGCGCTTCGATGATTTCTGGAGAAAAAATTACCAGGCCTTTATTGTCAAACGCATGAAGCTCCCCCTGGATTCATTCAGCAGAGCCACCGTCCGTCATTACCAATGGGTAAAGAACACTTATTTTCAAACCTACCTGTCCTACAGCATGGCTTCCACCCGGGTCAGCACCCTGGAAAGCGAGAATATCCTCTACCGGGATTACCTGGCTAACAGGGAAGTGGGATATGACAACTACGAGTATATGACCTTTTTCAACCAGTTTTTTGAGAAATATTTTTATCAGTTTACCCTCAAACCTGCCGGGTCGCAGGTGATTCCGGACATCAACGAGCACGGGGATGTTAGCGGACTGATGAACGACCTGAAGCCGGCCCCCTATCTCGGCAATGACACCCTCCGGGAGCTGGTGATGCTCAAAGGGCTTTACGAGAACTGCAACAACAAGGAAATCTCCCGTCAGCGGATGGTTCAGATTCTGGAAGAAGCTTCCAAAAAGAGCAGAATAGCTCAGCACCGCCTGATTGCCCGAAACATTCTGGCAAACATCACCACTCTCCGCAGAGGTACACCTGCCCCTCCATTCAGCCTCCCTGACAAAAACGGTAAAATTGTAAATCTAAGCGATTACAAAGGGCATTATGTTTACCTGTGTTTTGGAAAATCAACCAGCCCGGTATGCCTGAGCGACCTGAAGGTGTTGGAAGACCTGGAGAAAAAATATCCCCTGGTACAGGTAGTGAGTATTATGACCGATGAGAAGGCAGAAAATATGAAGAAAATGCTTAAACAAAACCCCAAGCTTCGCTAGGCCTTTCTTCAGGGAGGGGACAACGAAGTTTTGAAACACAACTACCATATTTATTCTGAGCCTTACTATTACCTGATAGGGCCCAACGGCAAACTGCTGCTTTCTCCCGCTCCCGGTCCCTATGACGACCTGGACGAGCTGTTTTATGAAATAACCAAGAAAAAAGAAGGTAAATTCAGGGTGGGTGAATGGTAAGCGGTGGTAACTTAAATTTTCGCAACTTTGCCCGGCACTCAGCCCCTTTCATGAAACTCCGGATCATTCTTTTTCTGCTTTTTCTCTGCCCCCTGTTTCTACCAAACCAATCGTGCCCGGCCCAAAATCAGCACAAGATCGATAGCCTCCAGTCTGCTTTGGCAAAATCGGCCGCAGACACCAACAGGATAAATATTCTTGCCGCACTCAGCTGGGAAATAAGTTACCTGAATCTATCCGAAGGGCTTACATATGGGGAACAAGCAGAAAAACTTGCGGAAAAACTTCAGTTCTACACCGGCCTCGGTAATGCCTATCACGATCTGGGAAGCATTTACCTGGATATGGGAGACCTGGAAAAGGCAAATACTTATCTCTACAAAGAACTTCAGCTCATCGAATCCCAAAAAGCAAGCACTTCCCTGGGAGGCTGTTATGTTGAATTGGGCCTGCTGAATTCTGTTCAGAAAAATTACCCCAAAGCGCTTTACTACGATTCCCTTGCCATCGTTGTGTGCAAGGCACAGAAAAGATTAAAAGCCGAAGCAGTAGCCTATGTTAACATCAGCACCATCTATTCCAGGATGGGCAGGCCCGACGATGCATTGGAAGCAAACAAAAAAGCCCTTGAACTAAACGAAAAACTGGGCAGAACAGATGCAGTGGCTTCTACCTATTGCAACATCGGGCAATTGTATGCCGACAAGGGGCAGTTTGATCTGGCGCTTCAGAATATGAAAAAAGGGCATGCTATATACGTAAGCAACAAGCTCACCTATTTCATTCCACATTCCTTTGCCATGCTGGGTGAATTTAATAACCTCATCCATAAACCCCGCATTGCAATTGCTTATTATGATTCAGCCATCCCATTCCTGAAAGCAAGCGGACAAAAGGAACTGCTTATGGAATCTTATTCCGGCATCAGTGATGCTTATGCAAACGCAGGAGATTATAAGATGGCCCATACTTACCATAAATTATATTCCGAACTCAAAGACAGCATTTTCAATGAAACCAAGGAAAAAGAAATCACCCGAAACGAGTTAAGGTATGAGTTTGCCAAAAAAGAGCAGGAAGAAAAAATGAAGCAACAGGCAGAGGAAATGAAACACGAAAAAGCCGATGCCATGGCCAAGCAAGAGATCAGACATCAGAACCGCATCCTGTATGTCATGGGAGCACTCCTTCTGTTGATGGTGGTCTTTGCTGTATTCGTTTACCGAAGTTACAACCAGAAGAAAAAGATAAACATACAGCTGGAGCACGTAAACGCATTGATTCAGGAAAAAAACAAGAGCATTACAGACAGTATCAACTACGCCAAACGCATTCAACGGGCAATACTTCCTTCGGGTAAGACCATTCGCGAGTTGCTCCCCTCCTCTTTCGTGTTGCTTCGCCCCAAAGATATCGTAAGCGGTGATTTTTACTGGATGGAAAAAATCAACGGAAAAGTTTTCTTCAGCGCGGTTGACTGTACCGGGCATGGTGTGCCGGGAGCAATGGTAAGCGTGGTAGGTTACAACCACCTGAACCGTTGCGTGAAGGAGTTTGGATTATCCAAGCCCTCCGACATCCTGGACAAACTCAATGAACTGGTACAGGAAACTTTTTCAGGATTAGGGGGGATGAATGGTGCAGGAAGAATAGAAACGGAAAGAGAAAGAGAGAATTCGGAGGACGAAGTAAAAGACGGCATGGATCTGGCCCTTTGCTCACTTGACCTGAAAGCAAACATTCTGGAATACTCCGGGGCCAACAACCCGCTTTGGATCCTTCGTAATGACCCAATGAACAAAGCAGGAGGAGAAATAGAGGAAATAAAGGCCGACAAACAGCCCATAGGAAAATATGCCGTTCGCAAGGCTTTTACCAATCACCACATCCAATTGAATTCAGGAGACACCATTTATATATTCTCCGACGGATTTGCCGACCAGTTTGGGGGAGCAAAAGGGAAAAAATTCAAATACAAGAAATTACAAGAGCTATTAATTTCCATCCAATCAAAACCCATCCACGAGCAGGAAAAACTACTTCTGGATACCTTCATCGCCTGGCAGGATAAGCTGGAACAGGTGGATGATGTGCTCGTTATCGGAATCAGGGTTTAGCCACGTTAAAGTCATTTAATTTATTACGCACAAAAGCGTATTTTCTATCCAAGTTGCATTTTTATCTTGACAAGCTGGCCTGCAGGATATACTTTTGGCCCGTATTATTTATGAAACATTTTAAATGCAATGTAAAGCGCACATGTCAACTTAATGTTTACTAAACAGTGCCGGATCAGCACTGTGCTTCCGAAAAGGAATTATTTTTAAAATACGGATCGACTAAAAACTGAATAAACTTATTCTTTAATCCAAACAAGGTATTCAGTGTCAAGAACACATTTTAAATTAAAAACAAAAGATTTTTAAAACATTCAAACATGAAAACAATCACAAAAATAGGATGGATTGCATCCCTTTGCATTCTGGGGTTCAGTTCCAGAGCTCAGATCAATGAGTTCTACCATATCAACGGTCATTATCCTGCCGACCATGGTGTAGGAGACAAGGTTATCCTCACCCAACCCTCGGAACTTGACCTTCCAAGGCACTATGTAGTAGCCGGAGCAACAAGGTCCAGCGAGGAGAGATCTATTCCAAGTGTTTCTCTGTCTGCATATGCCTTAGACGGCTATCCGCTTTGGCATAGCACCTTTGTACTCAATTCTCCGGATGAAAAAGACATAACTAGTGTAAACGGGCTTGTTGAAAGAACCAGGTATGCCCGTGGTTTCGGACTGCTTGCTCACACCAATTCCGATCCCGCCCAGAGCGTGCTTATCCGCACCGATGAAAGGGGTATAAAGATATGGCAAACGGAGTTGGGTGAACACCCTGCAGCTTCTCTTGCCTACGATTCAGACCTGGACCGTTTCCTTGTTCTTAAAGCAATTGGAGAAGGCTCAAAAGCCGATCTTCAGCTGATCGTAGTGGATGCGAAGTCAGGAGCTGTACTCCATGTTCGTACCTACGATGGTTACCATGAAAGCGTTGACATGCCAGTAAGGGTATTATACGACGATGTCCGAAGCAACTATCTGCTGGTAGGTAATTCAACTGTAAAAACAGATGATGGTTCTGTCGATAAAATCATGGTGGTTCGTGTAGCACATGATATGACACATATCTACACCAGGACGCTGGGCCGGGTTGGTCTGGCTCTCAGCGCTGTAGATGCCACTATCCTGCCTGCCGGATTCAATTCCCAACTCGCTATTGCGGGTCAGGTAAGTGGTATTGAAGGCGAACGTGTGTATAGAGACCAAAGTCAGTATACCACTGTGGATATTCGTACAGGTAAACTGGCTGATGTACATGCCTTGTCGAAAAAGACCGGGTTGAAAGCTATCGGTTATGAACCCGCCAGCGGAGAGCTTGAGTTGGTCGGAAATATTTTCCACGCCAACGATACAGAAGCCGATCTTATTGCACTGGATCCTACAGATCCTGCAGCTATCACCCAGAATCACGTTTACAACAAACCCGGTTCTATCTTCGTATTTAACGACATCGCTCCCGCCCTCTCCAACAGTATGGTGATGACCGGATACCACAATTATCCTGCTTCCTGGCATGATTCTCCCGGAGGATTGAGGTACAACTGGCTTTCAACTGCCGACAACAACGGCATAGGAGCCTGTGAAACGGAAGATCTGGGTAGTGCTGTTACCTTTGACATTCCTCACAAATCCTCTAAAGAAGTCGGAAGAGCTTTCTTTTCAGCTCCGATCAAAATTTCCGAAGAACGTCAGGAGGAAATCGGGTTGAACGGCTGTGATCTGGATTTCCGGATGACCAAACCAACAGCAGCAGCAGAACAACAGTTTAGGATGTATCCAAATCCTGCAACTGAACTGCTTCAGATCGAATACAACACCGGCTCAAGTGAGGATCACGTTGATTTGATTCTGACAGACATCACCGGTCGCATAGTACTTAGCCAGCAACTCCCTTCCAATGGCTCAGGAAATGCAACCCTTAATGTTGCCGGACTGGCTACCGGAGTATATTACTCCGACTTCCGGGTAAACGGACAAAGCATGTATAAAAACAAAATTGCCGTAACCCATTAATCTTGTTCTGACACTTTTACCTTGATTGTTTGTTAAAGAGCCCTGAAGCACACACGCCTGCGGCGTGTGACTTCAGGGTTTATTATTTGGAACCCGGTACTTCAGCTCAATTTCTTGTAGAGGTCCAGCAGGCCTTCCACAAAGGCACTCCAGTAAAAACGTTTCTTCTCCACTTTCAGTTGTTCGATGAATGGTGCTTCTCTTTTATTTTCATAAAAATCCACAATGGCATCGGCAATGGATTTGGGATCGGCCTCGGTAACATAACCCACCTTTTTGTCAGGCACTATCTCGGCCAGTCCTCCTACAATGGTTACCAGCATGGGTCTTTCAAAATGATAGGCAATTTGTGTCACCCCGCTCTGAGTAGCGCTGCGGTATGGTTGTACCACCATGTCGGCGGCACAGAAATAACACCTTACCCGGTCGGCCGGTATAAAACGGGTTTGCAGAATCACCCTTTCTTCGAGTCTGTATTTACGTATGATTTCTTCATAAGTGGCAGCATCTTCATAATACTCCCCTGCTACAATCAACTTTATTCCCGCTTTCCGGATCCGCTCATCACTCATCGCTTCCAGGAGCAGGTCCAGTCCTTTATACTTACGGATAAAGCCAAAGAAAAGAAGGTAACGGCTCGACTCCGAGAGGCCCAGGGATTGCAATGCGGCTTTCCGTTCCATCTTTTCACCAAACTGTTCATAAAGAGGATGAGGCAAAAACACTTTGTCTTCACTGGAAGTAAACTCAGACAAATCTTCCAGTACAGCTCTTGACATGGCTACAAATCCCTGACAGGAACGAATGAAGTAGCGCGTCAGCTCCTTATCGCCCGGACGGTGTTCATGTGGTATCACATTGTCTGTGATGGCGATGACACGAACATGCTTCCGAAGGCGTCGGGCCACTGTACCCAGACAGGGGCCCATAAAAGGCAGCCAGAAACGTACAATAACCAGATCGGGCTTTTCGGCCTTGATCTTATTGGCAGTGGCAAACCAATTAAGGGGGTTGATGGAATTGAGGCAGGTGACAATAGTCAGATCGCCCGGACCCTGGCCTGTATCGAACTGGGTTTTGCCCGGAAAAAGAAAAGAAGGATATTGAAGTGAAAACGAATAGATCTTGGTTTCGTGTCCTGCCTTAATCAGGGCTCTGCACAAGGCTTCGTTGAAGTTTGCTATGCCTCCTCTGAGCGGATAAGCGGGCCCGACAATAATTATCTTCATGTAAGTCGGATCAGACTGTTTTCTTTTCTATCAGGTAATTGTTCCTTACCGGAGAATTCCGGGAAATGAGTTCACCCAGAAAACCTGCCAGAAACAACATGGTTCCAATAACCATGGTGGTGAGTGCGATAAAAAAAGAAGGACGGTCGGCCAGCTGACGCGCCGGAACGTGATGGTATACATGAATAAGCTTGAGCGCTCCGAGGTAAGCAGCAGTCAGAAAACCTACTGCAAACATGAGTGTTCCCAGGGTACCAAAGAAATGCATGGGTCGCTTTCCGAACTTGGAAACAAATGTAATCGTGAGCAGGTCCAGAAAGCCGTAAACAAAACGTTCCATCCCGAAGAACTTCCCTACCCCGTATTTCCGCTCATTATGCACCACACCCTTTTCAGTGATCTTGGGAAAACCGGCCCATTTGGCTATTACCGGTATGTAACGGTGCATTTCTCCATACACCTCTATGCTTTTGATAACATCTTTCCGGTAAGCTTTCAGTCCGCAGTTAAAATCATGCAGGGAAATACCGGTCATCTTGCGAGTAGCCCAGTTAAATAATTTGGTAGGAATGGTCTTGGAGACAGGATCCTTGCGGTTCTGCTTCCATCCGCTCACGAGATCCCATCCTTCCTGTGTAATCATGCGATACAGTTCAGGGATCTCATCGGGGCTATCCTGCAGGTCGGCATCCATGGTAATGATTACATCCCCTTCGGCCGCTTCAAAGCCCACCTGGAGGCCGGCAGATTTGCCGTAGTTGCGGCGAAACTTGATGCCCCGTATGCAGGAATTTTCAGCAGACAATTTTTCAATGACCCCCCAGGATTTATCCTTGCTTCCATCATCCACAAACACAATCTCGTAGGTGAACTGGTGTTGCTTCATCACCCGAACAATCCACTCACTCAGCTCGGGCAGTGATTCTTCTTCATCCAGTAAGGGAATTACAACCGATATGTTCATGAGGGATTCTGGTCAATAACGTTTTCGAAAGGAGGGGGATTCTTGCGGATAATCAACCCCAGTATGGCTGCAAGGATGGCAGACCAGATAAAAGACAAAGCAATACCTCTGATCTGGTTGCCTAAAGTAAACTGCCCAGGTTCGGCTTGCATTTTTGTAATCTGCTCATCTATCTTGTCCTGAGTTACACCAAAACTTTGCATCATACTCACCGATTTCTGGATGACGGCATCCTGTAATTTTCCCGGAAGTTCAGGGTTAATAACATGGTAGAGTATGATCATAAATATTCCGCTTAGCACGGTAGATATCACAGAAATAAAAAAGAGCAATGCAAAAGCTTCTTTATAAACCAGGTACCCCCCGTTCATCTTTCGGTAACGGAATCCGAAATAAAGATAAAGTCCGGCAAAAAGAAGTCCAAAGACTTGTCATCGCTCCAATACCAATAAAATAGGTCGTTCCTGTGATAATAATACCCAGAAATCCAAGAATCAATCCGCAGGTAAGCGTATAGTTTTTCATTTTATTCAAAATTAAAGGTCAAATATAGGCAAATATTGATATTTCATATAACCATCTGATTCAGAGACCAATTGCTCAAACGCCTGAGGTTAAAAAATATTGTGGATTTATCATTTTTTAGTACTTTTGTGTCGGGTAAGTCTTATACGACCAGCTCCTGCGA
>Ga0207114_1028_pt3 | contig 46744 bp, 33 predicted proteins | sample Alteio_BWMinHeat_70_FD_153560 | JGI IMG/M metagenome (GOLD analysis project Ga0207114, IMG submission 153560) | Enriched cells from forest soil in Barre Woods Harvard Forest LTER site, Petersham, Massachusetts, United States -... | ecosystem: Environmental > Terrestrial > Soil > Temperate forest >... | reverse complement strand
TGACAGCAAGGGCGGTGGAGACGGAGGGGTTGAAGGCTCCTGTTGCGGGAGTTGCTGAAACTGTGGAGACTACCAACGGTGCACTCGCGTTGGCGACCCAGCCGCATGTCAAGACGCTCACTGAGACCAAGCTGGAAGAGGCTGCGAGTGACGGGACCGACCTTGAGCGAATTCGCGAGGCCGTGTGTGCGGCCCTGAACGACAAGGGCCATAACACGGCGGCAGTGCTGCTAGATGCGGGTAGATGGACGCTGGAGGGCGACACGATTCGCGTTGAGGTCGGCATTAAGAAAACCATGCTGGGCTTGACGATGAATATCGAAGCCGAAAAAATCGCGAAGAATGCCTTGCGCGAGATAGGCGCATCTCAGAAACTAGTCGTCATTCCGGGCGAGGGTGCAGCTGCGAATTCCAATGCCCAGCCGCGCGCCGCTGCAAGCGGATCGGTGCAGGCAGCTGCACTGGAGAATCCTCTGGTGAAGCAGGCGATGGATTTGTTCAGTGCGGAAGTTCGGAGCGTGCTGGATTTACGGGATCGGAAGTGAAGGCCGCCCCTGACGTTCGTCCAGGATAAGAGCGCGGAGTTGCGACAACCGGAGAGTTCCGCAGTCTCTTCTGCAAGCTAAGGACAGGTTCATCGGCTGCGCGTTCTGCCCAGGATGACATGATTGAAAAATGGCGTGTCCACGCCGTTGGAGGATATGTTTTGAATCCGTTAAAGATGCAAGAAATGTTGGCGCAGGCGAAGCAGATGCAGGAACAGATGCAGGAAAAGCTGGGCCAGACGGTGGTAGAGGCTTCGTCAGGTGGCGGCGCGGTCACAGTAAAGATGAATGGGCAGAAGCAGGTGCTGAAGGTCACGATCGATCCCAGCGCAGTGGCGAGCCTCAGCGGAAATACAGCTGATGTGGAGATGCTCGAAGATTTGATCGCCGCGGCCTTTAACGAGGCGGGGCGGCGTGCCGAAGAAGTGATCAAGTCGAGTGCGTCTGCGATGCTGGGTGGGTTGAATCTGCCTCCGGGTTTGTTTTAGACCCTTTATCCTCTATATGCAGGAAACCGGGCTGTTGAAGAACGCATGTTCTGCTAACCGGGAGGCAGTTTGAGACGGCGTGATTTTCTAAAACAAGCGGGTTGGGCTGGAGCTGGGTTGGCGTTTGCTGCTGGTTCACGTGGGTTTGCATTTTCAGCCAATGGGCAGAGTCCTTCGCCTGCGGCTCCGCCTCTTGACAGGCTGCAGCAGCTTCGGGCCGCGGGAGCGACGACGCCGATTCAAGTAACCAAATTGCGGGACACGTTGTTTCTATTACAGGGTGTGGGCGGCAACATGGTAGCTCAGACCGGTCCGGATGGAAAACTGCTGGTCGATTCGAGCGCCGCGACGGCGGCTTCGCGGCTGAAAGATACCCTGGGTAAGCTGGGGCCGCATCCCCTGAAGCTGCTCATCAATACGCATTGGCATTTCGATCACACGGATGGAAACGCCGCAATGCATGACCCGGGCGTGTTGATTATTGCGCATGAGAATACGCGCAAGCGGCTCTCGACGCCGCAGGAGATCCAGTTTTTCCACTTGAATCTGCCCGCATCCCCGACCAGTTCCTTGCCACAGGAGACATTCACGGATACCGAGAAGGTTTTTGTAAATAACGACGAGGTCGACCTTGGATATATGCCGGAGGCACACACGGACACCGATATTTACATCCATTTTGTGAATGGAAATGTGATTCATGCCGGCGACATTTTCTTTAACGGTTTCTATCCCTTTATCGACGCGGGAACGGGTGGAACAATCAATGGTATGATTCGCGCTGCCGATGCATGTCTCGCACTGGCGGACGATAAAACAAAGATTGTGCCGGGACATGGTCCACTGGGAGACAAAGACGCACTACAGAAATACCGGGACATGATGGCGACGATTGCGACCCGTGTAGAGAAGCTGAAAACCAGCGGCCAGACGCTGGATCAGGCGATAGCGGCCAAGCCTACAGCCAACTTTGATGCGGTGTGGGGCAAAGGCTCATTGACGCCTGACCAGTTTGTGACCCTCGTGTACAGCACTCTGTAAGTCCAGCACACAATTCCTTTGAACTGCTCATCCAAGCACACGGAGCACTACGACCGTTTCGTCATCGAAGCGTTCCATGCCCTTCTGAAACTTGCCAACCTCACCAAGAATAGCTTCAGCGATCTTCGACGCGGATTTGTGCTGATGTTTTTTCACCACGGCCAGCAGGCGCTCGTTCCCGAACATGTCGCCGGCGGCGTTCTGCGCATCGACGATGCCGTCGGAGAAGAAGATGAGCGAATCGCCAGGCTGCGTCGCCAGTGTGAATTCCTCGTATTTTACGTTGGGAAACATGCCGAGCGGGAAGCCCTCGGCCTTGACCGTTTCGACCTCGCCTTCGCGACAAAATAGAGGCTGAACCGCTCCGGCATTCGAGATTTGCAGTGTCTGATTTTCGTCATTCCATACGGAGTACAGCATGGTGACATATTGCGAATCGACACGGCGCTCCTGCAGTGCATCGTTCAGAGCTTTCAACATCTCTGAAGGAGATGGCCGCTGCGTCGCTTCTGAGCGCATGATACCGCTGACCAGGGCGGCATAGAGCGCAGCCGGAGACGCTTTTCCGCTCACATCGCCGAGTACGATAGCGCTGCGGCCCGGGTCGTATTGGATAAAGTCGTAGAGATCGCCACCAATGGTGCGGGCGGGCAAAAAACGCGCTGAAAACTCCGCGCGTACGTGCTTCGGTTTGACCGGGGGCAACAAGCGAAGCTGCACTTCCCGCGCCATGGCGAGATCGCTTTCCAGGCGCTGCTCCTGCTGGGCGACACGCTGGTAGAGACGGGCGTTCTCGATCGAGATGGCAATTTGCGCAGCCAGAGTGGCAAGAGCACGCTCGTGATCTTCGTTAAAGAAGTGCGCTCGTGTGTGTTCAATGTCGAGGATGCCGATGACTTTGCCCTTATAGATAAGCGGCATCGCCATTTCCGAGCGAGTCTCTGGATTGAACATGTGATAGCGCGGGTCTTTCCGCACATCCGGCGCGTGAATGAGACGTCGCTCCGCGATAGCTGCTCCAATGAGGCCGCGGTCGAGGGGAAGTTTTTCGTCAGGGTAGAATCGTTCGCCGAAGCGCAATGCGAAACGGTTCTCAAGATAATGCTCCCGCTCATTGACGATCCATATGGAGAACATCTGGTAATCGATGATGCGCCGCAACAATGTGCCGATGCGCTCGAGCAGGGATTCAAGATCCAAAATAGAGGTCAGTTCACGGCTGATTTCGTTCAATACCTGCAAGGTCTGCGCCTGGCGCGAAACGCGCGTGTAGAGACGGGCATTCTCAATTGCCTGCCCGATGCGCGATGCCGTGAGCTTGAGCAGGTGCAGATGTTCCGGCTGGAAGTAGTCCAGCTGCTCCGATTGGATGTCGATGACTCCGATGACGCGGTTTTTGACGATCAGCGGGACAGCGAGCTCGGAGCGCACGTCAGGGTTGACGTTGATATAGTTTTCCAATTTGCTGGTGTCGTTGGCAAGGATGGCTTCACGGGTCAGGGCAACCTGGCCGACGAGGCCTTTGCCCATCCGGACGCGCAGGCGCTCGGCCTCCGGCGTGTGTCCAATCTGGAAGCGCATGCGGAGGTCGTTGGTCCGATCGTTGAGCAGCAGAATGGCGAAGATGCGGTAATCAATGACGGCGCGGACAAGATCGGCCGTACGCTGCAGTAGTGTCTGAAGATCGAGCGTAGTGTTAAGGGCATCCGCGAGCCGTATCAGAAACTCAGTTTGCAGAGGTTCGACGCGCACCTGTATTTGTGGAGCAGCGGCCTGAGAAGTAGGCCGATAGTCTCCCTCGAAATCTGGGCCGGCATCTCCACGTTGCAGAGAGCGATCGGGTTCTCCGGGACGTTCCAGTGGAGCGGTGTTTTTGGTTTCTGCTCGATCTTGCTCTTTGGTCACGGAACTCCTAATAGGCCCATTGAACACACGAAAGGTGAACGAGACATGATATCGCGGCCAGGCGACATATGGTGATGGTGTTCAGTAACGAAGGTGGTCCCTGCTCCCGTGAAACAGTCAGGCTTCGCCCAGTTCGCGCAGAATGTTGACTGAGGCGCTTGCTCCGATACGGTTGGCTCCTGCTTCGAGCATGGCGCGGGTGTCCGCAAGCGAACGGATGCCGCCAGATGCTTTTACACCGCAGCGTGAACCGGCTACACCCCGCAGCAGGGCAACATCTTCCGCTGTGGCTCCCGCAGTGGAGAATCCCGTGCTGGTTTTGAGGAAATCAGCTCCCGCGGAAATGGCAAGTTCCGAAGCGCGGAGTTTCTCGGCGACATTCAGCAGGCAGGTTTCAAGAATGACCTTCACGATTGCGCCCGCATCATGAGCAACTTCGACAACGCCGCGAATATCCTGCTCCACGCGATCATTCATGCCCGATTTGAGCATGCCGATGCTCAAGACCATATCGAGATCATGCGCCCCTAGTTTTACGAGCTCTATCGCTTCCTCGCGCTTGGAGATCGAAAGGGATGCTCCCAGCGGGAAGCCAAGCACAGTGCCAACGGGCACGCCGGTACCTGCGAGTGCGGTGTGGGCTGTACTGACCCAGGCTGGATTCACCATGGCGCAGGCAAAGCCTTGCTGCGCGGCTTCTTCACAGAGACGGATGACCTGGTCTCGTGTAGCGTCGGGCTTGAGGAGAGTGTGATCGAATACAGCCGCCAGAGCATGGCTGCTGGAAAGGGTTTGCCGACTCAAGGCAACGGCGTCAAAGAACCCGTTGTCCTTTTCTACTTCTTCGATTGTTACTACTTTGGCTGTCATGAGGGTACTCACTCCGGGCATGCCTACTCCGGGTAGTCGGAAGGCATGAGGCAAATATCGGGGAGATTCCGAAAACGCTCGGCATAATCCATGCCATAGCCAAGCACAAATTGATTGGGGATTTTGAATCCAACATAGTCGGCTTCAATCTTGACCAGGCGTCGCGAAGGTTTGTCGAGCAGTGTGGCAATGCGCAGAGAACGCGGTTTATGTTGCTGGAAAAGCTTCTGCAGGAAGTCCAGTGTAAGGCCGGTATCGAGAATATCTTCCACGACAATGACGTGTTTGCCTTCAATTGGCTGGTCGACATCTTTGATGAGCTTGACCGCCCCGCTGGTTTTCTGGCCTTTGCCATAGCTGGAGACAGCGACGAAATCAAAGGTGCAATCTACGGTGATGTTGCGAGCCAGGTCAGCGAGAAAAATTGCGGCACCTTTAAGTACGCCCAGCAGCACGATGCTCTGGCCTGCGTAATCATGATCGATCTGGTTGCCGAGTTCGACGACGCGGTCGGCAATTTGTTTCCGGCTGAAAAGAACCTTAAGAGCAGGCTTCGTCACGTTCGAACTCATTCCTTTACAGGATATCTCCAAAGACGGCTGTGGAAGTTATACTTGAGAAGGTCACTCCTACATGTATCCATTTATTCATATTGGCCGTTTTTCCATAGGCACCTTCGGTATTATGCTCTGGCTGGCGGCAGTCTGTGCCTGCTGGGTGCTGCATCGCAATTTCCGCCGCTGGCAGATTGACGCAGATGCGATTGGAATCGTCGCAATTTCCACGGTGATTGGCGTCATCGGCGCAAAGCTGTGGCATGTCCTTGAAACTCCTCAGTTGCTGATGCAGGATCCGGCCGGACTACTGTTCGACCGCGCTGGGTTTGCCTGGTTTGGCGGCCTTGTTGCCGGTATTATCGCACTGTTGTGGCAGGGCCGGAGCACTGGACTAAGTAAGCTTGGGATGCTTGATCTGGCCGCTCCTGCCGCTGCTGTGGGCTATGGCGTGGGACGGCTAGGGTGCCTGACCTCCGGGGACGGCGACTACGGTATTCCTACAAGCCTGCCCTGGGGAATGAGCTTTCCAAATGGCCTGGTTCCAACGACGCAGCGCGTGCATCCCACGCCGATTTATGAATTGATTGCTGCACTCCTGATCGCCTGGATTTTATGGCGGCGCGGCAGTCCAGAAGCAGCCAGACCCGCAGGAGAGATTACGGGCGATTACCTGATCCTCAGCGGCGTCGCTCGGTTCCTGGTGGAGTTTATCCGTATCAACCCGAGAATCTATTGGGGTATGAGCAACGCGCAGGTTGCCAGCATCGGTTCTGTCGTTGCGGGTATCGCTCTGGTCATTTGGTCCCAGCGGGTAGGAAAGCAAGTCGTGCTTCCACGCACGGTTGCAGCGATTTCTGCAAAGTAGTCATTCCGCTGACAACAAGCCGCTACTAAGACAAAGAGCATAGACCGCGTCTTCATGCTCTTCTGTCGTTTGATTAACTGCGGATCGCTGCGCGGATTCTTGGCAACCCTGATACAACGGTCTTCAATTCCTCACTCTTTGCGATCACATCGATCAGGGTACGTGTGATCTCATCGTCGGCCTCAATATTGTGGTGCAGGCTTACAGGATAGCGGACTACAGCTTCTAATCCGGAATCGGTGAGCAACAACTGAGCCTTCGGCTTTAAAGGCGCGAAAGGTATTTCGAATCGTCGCTCAATACTGCTTTGTTGCCGGTCAAGTACTGTCTGATATTTCTCGTAGACACTTTGGACCACTTCCATCATCGCATGTTCGATCATTGCATGATTGCTCCCAGGGTTGAGCGAAATTGCAATCTCATGCCATGTATAGTTTGTTCCCGGAAGCTGCCTGAACATGGGCGAAGTGGCTTGAAAGAGCACTGAATTCGCGAATGCCACCACGCGGCCCGTAGGTTGCAGGTCGATTCCGGTGCCGGCAAGTTCAAGCAGATAGAAGCGTACGATGCCGACATCCACTACATCGCCAGTCACTCCTGCAATACTGATCCGATCGCCTACACGAAGTCCGTAACGCCCAACGAGAAAGAAATAAGCGGCAACGGAGAGAAGAATTGTCTGTAGTCCAACGGCCACGCCTGCAGTGATAAAACCGGCGAAGGTGGCGAGGGCGCTGAACTCGGTGACGAAGCCGAAAATGAAGACCAGGCCCATAAAAAAGCCGATGACAACCCTGCGAATGAGCAGAAACTGACGCCGGCGTCGTGGATCGGGAATATAGCGAAATGTCATCCGCTTCCAGATGTCGGCAATCAGCAACAGGAAACCGAGGATGCCGACAATAATCCCGACGCGGATGAAAACGTTTTTTAGAATGGAGCGGGATTCCCTGGAAATGGAACTGCGCCAATCCGCCAGATTCGCTTTGCTTTCGTCCAGCGACGTCAACGCCTGGCTGAGGGGTATTTCTACACCTGCCAGCTGGCCGAACTTTGACGCCAAAGCATCGAAGTCCTCTTTTGTGGGCACCGCCTGACCGCTTTGCGGGTTGTCGGCAGCACTGGATAAGGCGCGTCCCTGCTCGATGGTTGCTCGCATCTGAGTGCGCAGAGGACCACGCATAGCGTCAATAGAATTTTTCAACTGGTTCGTCTCAACCACCAGATTGTCAATTTGGCGCAGACTCATGGACTGATCGTAGAGCCGACGAAGCATTCCAATTAGACCCGTAGGATTGCTCAGAGACTGCACGGCAGGCGTAGGCGCTGTGGGCTTATTTTTCGTGTCGAAGACTTCGGGAAGAGAGCTTTTAAGTTGGATGATGTTGCTCAGAAGTCCATTCGAAGAGATCTGAACTTGCTGGCTTTTCCCACCAGTTTGGCTTTTTTGATCAGAGACATTGGTCAACTGGTCCAGGGAGTTCAGCATGGCTCGGCCAAGATCGAGCTCACCTTGCAACTGATCTTTCTGATCCGTGAGTGTTTTTAGGTTGCGGCGTGACGCGGAGGCAATCTCGCCATTCAGCTGATTAATCTTTGTTTCCAACTCTAAGTTATGAGCAGCGGTATCGGCGCTCAATTTAAGAAGATTCCGACGAGAAGTGGATGTCGACTGTATATCTTCACTCGGAATAAGCGGAGCTGCGTTCTCCGCGGACTTGAAGGTAAAGTTGACCACGTCACCGGCAAGTCTTTCTGCGTTGGTTTGGTAAATAATGTCGGTTGGTAAGCCGACAGGCTGAATTTGTGTTTTTACATGACGGTACCAGGTGATGACTTCATTGAGATGATGAAGTATCTGGGCTTCATCGATGAGCGGTGCATTTGTCTTCTGGGCGGGAGCGGCGGTCTGTTCCTGGGCGCAGGCAATGCGCGGCCTAGTCGGGATAACCGCAAAAGCGACAAGCAGGACGAGAAACAGGAAGCGCGTGGGGGATTCGAATCGCATCATTGTTTATTCTAAGTTGACCTATCTTCAGCTTACGCAGCCACGCAAATATCTTTTACTGACAACTCTCGTGCGGTTTTCTGCATCCCGCGCAGAAAGTATTTCTCGCATTTGCCAGACTGCCGTTTTGATCACGAATGCTTCTTAGTTGGATGACAAGTTGAAAGAATAGGCAAGGAGAAAAATGAAAGGTACGATGAAATTCCGAGTGACCGCGTCAATTGGCAGTATCGTCTTGTTGCTTGCAGGTGGCTGCTCATCCAAAACAAAGCCAACGAATGAAAATTTCATGGCGGGATTGAACACATATTATGCGACCCATGACGACTGTTTGTTTCCCAGTGCATTGCGATTTCCCTATGAGGTAAGTCCCGGAGAAAATGCGAAAGAAGACAAGAAACGCATGGATGCGTTAACGGATGCAGATCTGATGAAGCGTGAGGAAGACAAGAGCATCCACGTAGATGTTTATTCTTTGACGGCCGCCGGAACGCGAGCCGGCGGGCGATTCTGCTATGGGCATCGAGAGGTGACGAGTATCGATAGCTTTACTCCGCCTGCCAAAAACAATGGCTTTCTCGAAACACACGTGACGTATCACTACAAAATGATGGACGTTCCCGTGTGGGCGAAGACGGAACAAATGCAAAAAGCCTTTCCTGAGATGGCGAAGGCATTTTCCGGTGATGCTATTGGAGAAAATACATTGGCCAATGCCGGAGTGGGATGGCAGGTTCCGAACTGATGCAAGAACCTATCCTGAGCGAAGCGAGGAAAATTCTCAGACACTACGATTGTCGGAATTTTTTTGGATCCTTCGCTCCGCTCAGAATGGCACCACTTCTAATTTGCCTATGGAGTTCCGGATGGCTCACCGGCAATTTTCCAGGCATACATGAGAAAAGATGCTGCCGTGAGATCGATTGCCGGTTCATCTGTGGAGTAAGACTGAACATTGTCCTTATAGACTGCACCATTTCCGTTAAAGGCTTTATATTTGTTGCCTCCATTCGGAGGACACTTGACCATGCCGTCTAGTGCTCCGCGGGTAGCGGCATTCGTTGGGCCTTCAACAGCTGCTCCGCTGAGTACGGGAGGTTTTCCGTTTGTGCTTCCCACGATGTTTGCCACCTGATGCTGCATACAGTAGGGAAAGGGCGTGCCGTCATCGACGATTAATGCAACTCCCCAGGGATTTGCACCGAGTACATTCGCGAGCCAGCGTCGTGAATCTGTGGCATAGCTGGCAGCTCCAGTGAGTGAATAGTATTCGCGCGCCATCACCGAAAGTCCAGCGCCGTGCGAGACTGTGTCGCTGCTGCTCCACGGCCATGCAAAGCCGAATGGGTCATTCGCACCGGAGAAAGATGTCTGTATCTGATTGGCGATATCGCTGACCAGGTCGGCTCGTGATACGGCCAACCCGCCTGGGTCGCCGGCGAGAGTGATGGCGCGGTAGAGATCGAAGTGAGCGAAGCCGCTGACATCGTACAGATTCAGCGTGTCCGAGCCGTCATTCGGGCCTGTGATATAGGCGTGCGCCCATGTTGCGGCTTGCTTAAGATAGTAGCTTGCATCCTTGTGCGGCAGACCGGAGGGAAGCTCACCGCTTCGCAACGCAAAGTAAAGCTCGGTTGCACCCAGTTCCATGTCGTCGCGCCATTCATCTTCTGGATAGAAGTCGTTGGGAGCTACCGTGAGCAGATTCGCGGGTGAAGTATCTGCGAGATCATAGATGTGTTCAGCAGAGAGCAGGCAGTGGTTCGCATACGATGCGTCCATCGATTTGTAGACCTTATAGCAAAGCGCGAAATCTGCGGCGAGGCGTCCAGCAAGATTTGGGCTGATCTTTGACCCTGCCGTTCCGGCAATAAAGACAGGACGGTTGCGAATGTACTGATACGTTGGGTCAGAACCCCCATAGGTATCATCTACCTGGGGGAGACGCCAGATGTCGTGATCGCTCAGATAGCTGAAGCTCACAAAATCTGTGCCGATGCCTACTTGGTAATAGAGCGTTTCGGTGCTGTCGTTCCACATTTTCTGCAGCCAATCAAGGCCGAATTTCGCTTCGCTTGAAAAGTCAGCGCCCGACCCCGGGCCCATTTGTCCGGGGAAGTCGCGAATTCCGGCGAGCATGAGCGCGACGACATAGCTGTGCGTTTGCACAAACTTCAGATAGTCTCCCGCATCCCACCAGCCGCCGGACGCATCGATGGTTGCTCCGGTAGCATTGAGGCTGCCTTTGATGTTGTCGTTTTTATCGAAACTGGGCGTTTGATAAACTGCGGCGCTGGTGTCATTCAAATGACCGGCTCCGTTGCGGAGTGCGGAAGGAATATAGTCCGCGCCATCTCGTTCATTCTGGTAAAACGACAACGTATTGGCCAGTGCATTGGAGTAAAGATTTACGGGCGTATCGACTGCGAACTTCGGAGAGGTTGCAGAAACCGAGCCGCTGACCGAAAGCGTATACGTGCCGGGGGTGGATAGTGTGAAGTCGATGGGGTAGATGTTGAAGCTACCCCACGTGCCGGAGGTTGCCCCTACATTGCCGGAGGCAACGGTTCTACCGTTGGAATTGACGATCGTGAATGTCTCACCGCCGACAGACGATTTCGTCATCAAATAGGCGGAAGCAGAAAGCCCGGACTCGTAACCAACCAGACTAACGCGCACATAGGAACTGGCCGCGTGAGCCTGGTCCGTAGCAGCGAATGTCAGGACGCACGCGAGCACGCTGAACAATCCATGTCGTGTTGCACGGTAACAAATAGAGAAAAGCGGACACTGCATATGGACACTTCCTTTCTTTGCGGGCCTTTGCTTAAGGCAGGGGGCCTTGAGACTTCGCAGAAAAGACTGCATGGATACGACAGTGCAGCGAGCATTCAAACGATTCAATAATCGTGTGCATGGTCTTACGAACCGGTTTTGAATGTCAAGGGAAATGTTCAACAACTTCAAGTTGCAGACGGCTTTTCATTAAGCGCGAAGCAGTAATTGGTCCTGCGGCGTAAAGATGCGGCGTGTAACCAGATGGCTGGAAACATAACAAGTGAGAGCAGCTGAGGAAAAGATGGTGGTAAGGACTACGAACTGATACAGGGCGGCAAAGAGCGGTGAGGCGCCGGAGAGAATCATGCCGGCCATGATTCCGGGAATCCAGACGATGCCGAGCGAGCGGATGTTGTCCATCGATGGAATCAGACAAGCGCGAAATGCGGCCCTCAGGTAAGGAAGCACCGCCGCTTCTGAGGTCGCTCCAAGCGCCAGCGCCGACTCGATTTCGCCGATGTGCGAAGTGACTTCACCACGTAGCCGGTCAAGGAAGAGTGACTGCGTGTTCATCGTATTTGCAATCACCATGCTGCCGACCGGGACGAGCATCGTGATCTTCAGCGGAATGACGCCGAAGAAAATCATGATGATAAGTACTGCGCCTGCTCCGACACAGATGGAGATCAGCGCAAGCTGAAAGGCGCGTGGAATGAGCCTGGCGCGCTTGCGAACGATGCTGGCCGCAGCGAGCATCATGGCGGCAAGAACGAAAAGCGATGTCCATTGAGGGCCGCGCAGCATAAAGGCAAGTACAGTCCCTACGGCGACGATCTGTACGAGTCCACGGAATTCGGCAAGAGGTAATTCGCGGAGCAGTCCCGGAGCGCGATGCCGCGCCAGAAACATAACCGTAAATGCCAGCAGTCCGGCGACAACGCACTCCGCAATGCCGAGGGAAAGCTGCGAGTGGAAGAAGTAGTTAAGCACCGAGCACCTCAGCAGCCGATCCGAAAGCGGAGACACGCCCGGACTCGATGGCTAACACCTTGTCTGCCATGGTGCGAGCCTGTTCAATGCTGTGCGTAACCCAAACACAGGTGAGATGACGCTGACGAATCAACGATTCCAGCAGTGTCTCAATGCCGCGCCGCGCTGTCTCATCGAGTGCGGCGGTTGGCTCGTCGAGCAGCAACACTTCTGGCTGATTGGCCAGAGCTCGCGCGATCGCGGTCCGCTGGGCTTCCCCGCCTGAGAGGGTGAGTGCATTGCGGGACGCATACCCCGGGAGTCCGACCTGAGCGAGATGACAGCCGACTTCTTCGGGAGATAGAGTCTGATTACACTGCTGCGGCCCGAAGGCGATGTTCTCAGCGACTGTGCCCGGAAAAAGATACGCGCGCTGCATGACCATCCCAACCCTGTGCCGAAGCTCGTGCGGGGCCAATGTGCGCGTGTCTACACCGTTGAGAAGAACCTTGCCGTCCGTGGACTCATCTAGCCGATTCAGCAAACGCAGCAATGTGCTTTTACCCGAGCCGCTGGGACCGACGACTGCCAGGACCTCGCCGCGTTCGATAGTGAAATTAATATCTGCGAGGAGGACTCGCGATTCGGGCGGCAGAAGAGTGCGGCCAAGTTGGGAACACGTGAGCATGGTTCTGTGGCGAGTATAGTGCGTCGGCGGTGAATGAATTTTTTCGTTTTGCTTATTGGAAATAAGTGAGCAAAACGAATAGAAAAATCCAGAAGATGCCCATTGTGTGCCAGTACCAGGCGGTACAATCGACGACAATTTGGCGCATCTCCACGCGGCGCAATAAGAACAGCGCGCATAGCGCGCCAACCAGGGCGACAATGCCGAGAACGAGATGGATGCCGTGTGTAGCAGTAATGAGGTAGAAGAAATGGCTATTCTGGTTGCTGGCGAAGAAGAGGCCTTGTGACTCCAATTGCTGCCATGCAATCCACTGTCCCGCAAGAAATATCACTCCGAGAACAGCCGTGCCCATGAGCCATGGAGATGCGCGGCGCACTGCAGGACGGCCCAGACCGAGCCATTCTTCCATTACATCGACCTCATGAAAGAGATGCCGTCGGGCGATTTCGATGGTTCCGCTGCTCAGGAGTAGTACAGCCGTATTGATCCAAAGAATCGGTGGGACCGCAAGCGGGTGCCAGTCGGAAACATAGTTGTCGCGCGGATCGAAGTGGCCAGCATTCTGCCGCACAAAAAAAGCGCCGACCAGCGCTATAAAAAACATGAGATCGCCTGCAAGCGCGAAAAAAAGACCGAGCCGATAGCGAGTCAGTAGTTCACGCGGGCCGCGCCTTCCTTGTGGATGGTTATCCCAGTTGTCATCGCCACCCCCGCCGCCCGTAGGTCTTCTGTCAACAGGTGGCTTGCCACCAATTCCAGGGTCTTTCCGCTCAATATCGGCTGGTGTACGAGTGAAGGTAGCGGGCATGGCGCGAATCCCTCTCGGCTACAGATTACTCCTGTTCGGGCTCCGCAGCACACTGCATGACGAAGTCCGATAAATTTGACTGAAAATTGTATTCATAAGGTCCCCGGACGACCCTGCACTCTGTGAGATCCGATGCCCATTCAAGCGTCGTGGCTCGCCAGGGATTGCTACCGGCAGGTTTGCCGCGGCGAGCGCTCCACGCAAGGTTGGCAAGGAAGAGGAGCTGCGCGCTCGCCAGAAACAGCGCGGAATGAGTGATACCGGTTTGGAGCGGTAGCAGGGAGCTTAAAAAAGTAGACGTGCTCCCTATAAGCTGCGCGTAATGGCGCGGCTGTCCAGCTAATCCGGCAAAGTGCATCGGGAAGAAGGTCGCATAAGCCCCGATGAGCGAGAGCCAGAAGTGCCATTTACCGAGAGTTTCATGCATCAGACGCCCGGTCATCAGCGGGAACCAATAATACACGGCAGCAAACAGGGAAAATGCCCCGGCCATGGCCATGATGAGGTGGAAGTGAGCCACCACGAAGTATGTATTGTGCAGATAGGCATCGAGAATCGGCTGGGCGAGGACCGGGCCGGTGAGCCCGCCAGCGATGAAGAATGACAGAAAGCCCAAAGTAAACAACATGGGTGTGGGCATCGGGTGGACGCGGCTATCGCGTCCGCGAAGCAACATGGCCAACCAGCCCAGGACCTTGCCGGAGCTGGGAATCGCTATGGCCATTGTCATCAGAGAAAAAGCGGTCCCGGCATATGGGTTCATGCCGCTGACGAACATGTGGTGGCCCCAGACAAGCAGTCCGAAGACGCCGATGAGCAGGGTTGTCGCCACCATGAACCGATAGCCGAAGACGGGCCGGCGTGTGAAGTTGGCCAGGAGCGACGACGTAAGACCCATGGAAGGCAGGACGGCGATGTAGACCTCTGGATGCCCGAAGAACCAGAAGAGATGCAGCCAGAGCATGGGCGATCCATTTGCATGCGAATTGGCACGGTCGAGCAGCAGTCCATTGATGACTTCGCCAGTCGGCACAAAGAAGCCCGTAGCCAGGTGACGGTCGCTAAGCAAGAGCACCACAGCCGCGAACAAAATGCTGAACGCGAAAAGAATGAGCACAGCGGTCACGAGCCACGACCATACGGTAAGGGGCATGCGGAGCAGCGTCATCCCTTGGCAGCGTTTGCTGACGATGGTGGTGAGCATATTGATCGCGCTCAGGATAGAGGCGAAGCAGAAAATGCCAATGCTTACCAGCCAGAGATCCATGCCTGTGGCCTGACCGGGACCGGCGGCTGTGATGGCGCTGAGTGGAGGATAGTTGGTCCATCCGGAGATGGGCGCGCCTCCGGGCACAAAGAATGCTCCGAGTAATACAACAAGTGAGAGCGTCGTGAGCCAGAAGGCGATTGCATTCAGTAGAGGAAAGGCCATGCGCTGTGCGCCAATCTGCGACGGCAGGATCAGGCTGGCGAACCCGTTCACGGGCGCAGTGGTGAGCACGAAGAAGACCATGAGAGTGCCGTGCATCGTCACCAGCGCGAGATAGCCTTCGGGTGGAATCTGACCGAACAGGGGGAGCTTTAGATCGGGCGAGACGATGTGGATACGCATGAAGAGCGACAGCACTGTGCCGATTGCGACGGCCAGCAGCGAGAGCAGTAGATAACGGATGCCGATGGTGCGATGGTCCGTGGTGAAGAGTCCGCGGCGGCGCTGCATGGTTTGTTGCAGTTGAATGCTCACCGCGTAGCTCCTTCGATTGGCTTGGGAGCATGACTGGCCAGCCATGTCAGGTATTCATCGTTTGATACGACGCGCAGATGCGTTTGCATCCGTGCGTGGCCCAGTCCGCAGACCTGCGAACAGAGAATCGCGTAGTCGCCTGGGATGGATGGCGTGAAATGGACATGCATGGGCATGCCGGGGACGGCGTTCTGCTTGAGGCGCATGCCGGGAATGAAGAATCCGTGGATGACGTCGATGGAGCGCAGGTTCAGGTCGACTTCACGGCCTGCGGGCAGGACCAAAATGCTGGAGACGATATCGTCGGTGCTGTGTGGATCGGTGCGGTCAATGCCGAGCGGGTTTCCTGCGGGCGCATTGATCAGCTCAGGGCGTGTGAGGCCGAAGGCCGCATCTGTGCCGGGATAGCGGAAATACCACTGGAACTGCTCGCCAGTGACTTCGACTTGAAGGGCCTGCGGAGCGGCTCCCTGGTAGCGAATGGTTGCCCAGAGACGCTGGGCGCTGATGGCCATCCACGTATACAAGAGCGTGAGAGCGAAGAGCAGGATGAGCTCTGACTTCCAGATCGTGGCTGAAATGTTTGAGCGGTTGCGGCTATTGGCGCTCTGTCTGGATTCTTCCTCCCTTTGGTCGTCAGAATGACTCGGCGCAGGTGAAGACCGAAAAGCGGTGGCGATGAGCAGGATGTGAGCGAGCACGAAGAGAGCGCTCAATATTGCCAGGTTCCACCACATCAGGTGGTCGATGGCCAGGCCGTGCAGTGCGCCGTTGGACGGCATCCACCATACGCGATCCGTGCTCAAGGCTAACGGAATCAGGCCGAAAATCGCGCTCATGAATCGATTGTCGCTCAGCGGAGCTTGTTCTGCTCGGATTGAACCAGATCGACAAAAAGTTTATGGACGCGGCGGTCTTGAGAGAGCTCAGGATGGAATGTGGCGGCAAGAATATGCTGCTGGCGGACGAGAACAGGGAAGCCGTCGCGCTCGGCGAGGATTTCGACACCTTCGCCGGTCTTCACGATGCGTGGGGCGCGGATGTAGACCATTTCCAGCGGTCCGCCAGCGAGTTTCGTCTCTGCCTCGACAATGGCGCTGTCGATCTGGCGTCCGTAGGCATTGCGTTCCACGGTCGCGTCGAGCACGGCAAGGCTCTCCTGCGCTGGATTGCGGACTTCTTTTGCCAGCAGGATGCATCCGGCGCAGGTGCCGAAGGTTGGCTTCGCTTTCACGAAGGATTGCAGCGCGTCGAGGAAGCCGTCGCGAGCGAGAAATTTCAGGAATGTTGTGGATTCGCCGCCGGGGATGATGAGGCCGTCGATGCTGGCCAGTTCGGCGGGCTTGCGCACGAGGACGGCTTCGGCTCCGGCATCGCGCAGGGCTGCGGTGTGGGCATCGAAATCCCCTTGAATGGCGAGGACACCGATGCGAGGCGAATTTTGTGTTGCGACGGTCAGGTACCCCTCCCCCTACTTTCTCGCAGATTCCTTGTTTTCAATAGCTTACAGCAAAGATCCTGTTTGTTTTCAAGAATTTACCGGTGATTGATGGGTAAATTATTGAAAACAAACGGTCGCTTCTTTATCTCGTTGCGTCTGAGGTTATTTCAGAATTTGTCTCTGTATTCAGGATACCGGATTCGGGCGTAATTCTCTGCCAATGGCTGTTGGAACGAGTAAATTTGCTTCGTCTGAAGCTGCGAACACATCTCAAAATCGAGATGTGGGCGCCCGGCGGTAGGTGCGAGGGCTGAAGCCCTCGCCTACCTTGCCTTTTGCGCCGAAGGCGCGTGTGCCTGGACGCTAGTTCCTAGTTCCCGCGGGTTTGGAGGAGTTGTTCCTGCTCCAAGGTGGAGACGGCGAGGCCCTTCATAGTGCCTGTGACCTGTTCAGAGGCTTCGGCGACAATCTTTGCGTCGTTGAAATGGGTCGTGGCGATGACGATGGCGCGGGCGCGAGAGACGGCTTCGGCGCGTTCGGCTGGGTCGTTCTCTACGTCGAGCGGCGTAGCGCGTTCCTTCATGAAGATTCCGGAGCCGACGAAGACAGTTTCGGCACCGAGCTGCATCATGAGGGCTGCATCTGCCGGAGTGGCGATGCCGCCGGCGGAGAAATTCGGGACCGGCAGCTTGCCGGATTTTGCGACCATGCGGACAAGTTCATAAGGAGCGCGATGTTCTTTCGCAGCGACGTACAGCTCGTCGTCAGAGAGAACGGTGAGCGAGCGGATATCGCGGACGATCTGGCGCATGTGCTTCACGGCGTGCACGACGTCGCCGGTTCCGGCTTCGCCCTTGGTGCGGATCATGGCTGCGCCTTCCGCGATGCGGCGGAGGGCTTCGCCCAAATCACGCGCGCCGCAAACGAAAGGTGTGGTGAAGGCATGCTTGTCGATATGGTTGGCCTCATCGGCCATGGTAAGGACTTCGGACTCGTCGATGAAGTCGACGCCGATCGATTGCAGCACCTGCGCTTCGACAAAGTGGCCGATGCGGGCCTTGGCCATCACGGGAATCGAGACGGCGGCCATGATTTCCTTGATGAGCTTGGGATTGGCCATGCGGGCTACGCCGCCCTCTGCGCGGATCATGGCGGGAACGCGCTCGAGCGCCATGACGGATACAGCGCCAGCTTCTTCTGCGATGCGGGCCTGCTCGACGTTCATAACATCCATGATGACGCCGCCCTTGAGCATTTCCGCAAGCCCCACTTTCAGTCGAAGGCTGGTGGATGCTGTGCCGTTTACATTGCCGTTATTTGCAGGCAAGTCTGCCATAATGTCCCTCTCGATTGCGGCGCGGACTGTGGGTAAGCGCGCTTGGTAAATTCTTCTTAACTCATCAGTTTATACCGTTTTGTGAGTTTAGGACGCACTCAGGCAGGCAAGGTGTTTACAGAGGGCGAAATGGATGGAAAATGTGAATGTTTGCGACCACAGCGCATTGCGCGCAGTCCACCGCGCCGCCGTCTATCGGGCATGTTTGAAGTGCTGTTGACGAAAGATTCTGGGTCTGGCGGCGCGAACGGCGGGCCAGACCCAGGTTGGACTTAGTGGCTTCCAGCAAGCCGGAATTTGCGAACGCACAGACCTGCGCCCAGACTGAAGAGTCCGAGCAAGCCCAGGAGAGGCCACTCGCTGCCAGTCTTGGGCAGGGCTGCCGGAGCAGGTTCCTCTGCAGGTGCTTCCGGTTCAGCTGCCGGGGCTGGTCTCGCAATGAGCAGCACGGCTACCTGTTGCGGCATTTGTGGAGGAGGAGGCGGCGCGACGCCGGTCACGGCCTGATGCCGGGAAACTTCAGTCGCGGGTTCTTCTGTTACCACGGTGGCGGTAACGTTCATGCCTTTCCTGAGTTGAAAAACAGTTCTCTGCTGACCATCAATCGTGAACGTCGTTCCCCTTGGAACCGTGTACCGTTGGTTGGTGTTGTCCGGCAACCTGAGAATGACAGTGGAGGGAGCATTTACATGCCAGACCTGGCCGCTGATGGTTCGCACGGTGGTAATGGTCTTGGGCGTGGTTGTGGTTGTGATGGATTGTGTTAGGTGGGTGCCAGGCTTTAGATCTTGCACGCCAACGCTCTGGCCGTTGACCTGGAACTTCTGGCTGGCGGGAACAGTGAAGTGCTGGATCTGGCCGCCGTCATCGAGTCGCACCACAAGGTCATTCCCGGATGCATAGACCACAGTACCGCTCCTTATCTGCGTCTCATGCGTCGGCGTCCCTCTCTCGGTGGTGGTAGTGCTTGTGTCCTGTGCCAACAGGCCCAGAGGTAACAGCGCGCAGGCGGATGTGCACAATGCCACGCGTAAGAGAACTTTCTGTTTCCAGCTAGCATGTACAGATATCATAGTTTCTCCTTATGGATCAGGCCGCGCATTGCCACTTGCGGCTGGTTGTGCGTCTTCTCGCAAAGACGCAGAGACTATATATCGCTCTGGAGCGCTACCGATAAAATAGAACGGATAGCACGTTACCAGAGTGACGGAAGAAACAGACCTGGGTTGAAGTACAGAAATATCTTGCGGAGTCACGATTGTTATTTGGTCGACAACGTAAGTGGCAACAGCATTGTTCGGCATAATGAGTTTGATCTCATCGCCTTTTGTGACATCCTTTAACCCACGAAAGAAGCCATCGCGATGGCCTGCAATCCCAATGTTTCCGGATTGTCCTGGATGCGATGTGCCTGTAATGCGTCCGGCTCCGCGATCCAGCGTGAGATCATCTGTCCCCTCAAAGACGGGGACTTCCAGATTAATTTTAGGAATTGCCAGGATGGCCATAGGGGTGCCAAAAACATGCGCCAGGCTGGCGTAATAGGCATGAATCCGTTTCTCGCTCCACAGGCTGGTGTTGATCCCGCCGAGCGCCTCGGTGTTTTCATGCGCGGGAAGCATTCCGGGTGTCGTCGTGGCCGCTTCAGCCGAGGATACCTGGCGAAATCCTGCAATGGCCGTGCGCGATGCCACGGTGCCGTACACGAGTATTCCGAGATACGCGCTGATCAGCGCCAAACCCGAAATAAGTAACACGCGCTCTGTGCGACGGAGAAACCGCGTCACTTTGGGGGCGACCTTCCAGATCATGAAAATACCGTTCCCAGCGCTTGCTGACCTGGCGATTCATCTCCAACACCGTTACTTATAGAGATGTATCTCCCTGCAAGCTCCGTGTGCAGGAAAAGTACACCATTTTTTAAATTTTTGAAAGAGATAGAGAGAATTTTAACGACGAGCGCCCGCTGCGATTGTTTGGAGCAGCTTTGAGTCGACAGCGATAAAGAGCGCCTTACCGCGGGCAAGGACCGTGCCGGATATATCCGCGAGCGTGGCCTCACAGGAGTTCTTGCGTCCATGCTGCGAAATGCGGCAGGCAGTGAGCATGACCGATTGCTGCAGCGGTACCGGACGGAGGTATTCAATCTCCATCTGGCGCGTCATAGCGGTAACGCCGTGCTGACGATTGGCTTTGCTCATCGCCTCATCGAGCAATGTCGCGATAATGCCCCCGTGAGCGTATCCGGGCGGTCCTTCAAAACGACGCGCCAGACGCACCTTCGAAACGACCTGCTGTCGATCGTCGACGAAGAACTTTAGACGCAGTCCGGACTTGTTGGTCCTGCCACACCCGAAACAGTGGTGGGGTGCGCCATGTGAGAGCGGAGTGAGAGTTTTCGCTGTCATGCGATCTGCAAGGCTCCCAGAAAGAGTTCCCGATCGATATTGCCGCCGGTGAGCACGATCCCGATTCGCTTGCCATGGAGTGTTTCACGTTCCTTCAGTAAACCAGCCAAAGCGGCTGATGCAGCGCCTTCGGCGATGTTGTGCGTGTCCTCGTAATATGCGGACATGGCAGCGGCTGTCTCCTGCTCAGTGGCTTCGACGATGTGATCGACGTTGGCGAGAATGATTTCAAGCGCTTCGGCTACAGGTACACGGCAGGCAAGACCGTCAGCTAAACGGGCGAGGGCAGCGTGCGAAACCGGTTTTCCCTCACGAAAGGAAATGGCGTAAGAAGGCGATTCAGCGGCTACGACGCCGATGACTTTTGTTTTGAGTCCGAGAGCATTGCGGACAGAGACGACTCCGCAGATGGATGAGCCAAGTCCGATGGGGACGTAGATTGCATCCAGTTCGGGCATTGTGTTGAACATTTCAAGCGCATAGGTGCCTGTGCCATGAACGAGCAGCGGATGAAATGATGGAATCATATCCAGGCCATTCGTTTCCGCAAGCGCTGTCGCGTGTTCAAGCGCAGCCTGAAAATCGTCACCATGCTCGATCAGTTCGGCTCCAAGCGCCTGCATCGCGCGGTTTTTTTCGCGACTGTTGCCATGCGGCACGACGATCGTGGACTTGAGGCCGATACGGGCAGCGGCGAGGGCGACGCCTTGTCCATGATTCCCCCGCGTTGCAGCCACAACACCTTTGACGGATGGTCCGGAGCGTTTGAGCCAGTCCATATAAACAGCGGCGCCACGCAGCTTGAACGCTCCGACGGGCGAGTGGTTCTCATGTTTGACCCAGACCTCTGTGCCGACCCGCTGATTTAGAAGCGGCCAGCTATATTGCGGGGTCGGCGGCATAACTGCGCGTACGACTTCGGTTGCGTGGTGCAGATCGCCAAGTGTAGGTAATTGCATAGTTGCAGATATTCTTCTCGAACCGGATGCACACATAGTTGTGGATGAGAATTTAATAATCCATCTTTGCACGGAATAATAGATTCGAGGATGAAAAGCGTTGCGGCGATATAATCAGAAGAGTTATGGCGGATTTTCAAATTCTTGATGCGTCTCAGAATGCAGTGGATGCGGCGCATTCGAAGACGTTTTACCTGGAGACCTTTGGCTGCCAGATGAATGTACATGACTCAGAAAAAGTCATCGGCACGCTCACGCAGCAAGGATACCAGCAGGTGGACACGGAAGAGGCCGCAGACCTCATCCTCTATAACACCTGCTCAATCCGCGATAAGGCAGAACAGAAAGTCTTTAACCGGCTGAACGACTACAAGAAGTTGACGGCGCAGGGCAAGCGTTTTGGCGTGCTCGGATGTGTGGCGCAGCAGGAAGGCGAGAAAATATTCGAGCGGGCGCCTTATGTGTCGCTGGTTTCCGGATCAGCATCCTACCGCAAGCTACCGGAGATGCTGGCTCGTCTTGAAGTTGGCGAAAAAAGGATCACCGGCCTGGATGATCGTCAGACCGAAGAGACATTCGAGACGGAATTTACGGCACGCAGCAACCGGCATCGCGGGTATATCACCATCATCGAGGGGTGCGACAAGTTTTGCGCTTACTGCGTGGTTCCGTACACGCGTGGCAAAGAGCGCAGCCGGACTTCTACCTCTGTGTTGGCGGAAGCGCAACGCATGGCTGACAGTGGCTACACGGAAATCCAATTGCTTGGCCAGAATGTGAATTCGTATCGCGATCCGGAAGGAAAGCGGTCGTTTGCAGAGCTGCTTGCCGCCGTTGGTGAAATTCCAGGCATTCGGCGTGTTCGCTTTACTACGTCCCATCCGCGCGACTTTACGCAGGATATTGTGCAGGCAATCGACGCGATACCCTCGCTCTGTGACCACGTCCATCTGCCAGTGCAGAGTGGATCCACGGATGTACTTCGCATGATGCAGCGGGAATACACGCGCGACTGGTATCTTGAGCGCATCTCATGGATCAAGGCTGCAAAGCGCCGGATCAGCATGACGACAGACATAATTGTAGGTTTTCCTGGAGAAATGCCTCAGGACTTCGAGCATACGATCACGCTTTTGCAGGAAGTGCAGTATGACGCGGTATTTGCCTTCAAATATTCACCTCGGCCGAACACGCCAGCCATTACAATGCCCGATTCTATCCCGGATGAGGCGAAATCCGAGCGTTTGCAAATCCTGCTTGATCGACAACGTGAGATCCAAAGAGTCAATTACAGCAACCATATAGGGCAGACATTGGAAGTAATGGTTGAGGGACATAACCAAGCCCGCGGACAAGTGATCGGTAGAACATCACAGAATAAAACGTTGAACTTCACGACGGGGCAGCCTATTCTTCCGGCGGCGGGAAGTTATTTGCCGGTGCGGGTGACGAAAAGTTTCCCTAACAGCCTGGTTGGTGAGTCGGTAGCATAAGGGAGGTCAAGCATGGAAATCGAGATGAAAATCCGAGGCTTGATGGTCGATCCAGCCACCAATGCACCGATTGTGATTTTGAAAGATGTGCAGGGAGACACGGTGCTGCCCATCTGGGTCGGACTGTACGAGGCAAATGCCATCGCTCTCGAAGTGGAAAAGGCTTCGACCCCACGACCGATGACCCACGATCTGCTGAAGAACCTCGTTCAAGGGCTGAATGCCACGGTGCAGCGCGTCGTAGTCACCGAGCTGAAGAACGATACGTTCTATGCCGTGTTGTGGCTGGAGCAGGATGGAGAGGCAGTGACTATCGATTGCCGCCCATCCGATGCATTGGCTCTGGCATTGCGTACCGATTGTCCCATCTATGTAGATGAGGATGTGTTGCGCGTTGCCAAAGTTATTCCCAATCCCACCGATCAGGCGACGCAGGAAGAGCTGCGGCGCTGGCTGGAAAATCTGAACGACGAAGACCTCGGCCGTTACAAGATGTAGTGAGCGGGGAAGTCATTCTATAAAAACGGAGTCTACGTGTCGTTGAACGGCTCGATTCCTCCTGAGCTACCGATTCGCTCAGAACGGAACGGGCAGAAAGAACAAACCCTGATTAGCGGTCGAAACATACATCGCCTGGTCGAGAACGCAAGACGAAAACCCTAGCTTAAGAGCATCCTGAACTGTTTCTTTCTAAGGGGCACGATGATGGAGAATGCCGCGATCTTTTCGTCCGCTGAAAAGACCAGTAAGGTCGGTAGCTGCGACGTTTCCGTAGCCATGGCAACCTACAATGGCGACAAATATATCTCCGAGCAACTCGATAGTATCGCTCGCCAAAGCATTCTTCCCGCAGAACTTGTGATCACGGATGACGGTTCCAGCGATCGGACGATTGAGATCGTTGAGCGCTTTGCGTCCACCGCGCCTTTTCCGGTGAGACTGTTCCGGAATGAGCAACGGCTGGGATACGCAAACAACTTTCTTAAAGCCACCTCCCTGTGTTCGGAGAAGCTGATTGCTTTTTGTGATCAGGATGATGTGTGGCTGGAAGATAAGCTCAAAACCTGCCTCGGGGCATTCGAAGATCCGGAAGTTCTTCTCTGCGTGCACTCGGGCGAGCTCTGGTCTGGGACGAACAGGACTGAAACCTACAACCCGAGATTTCAGGCGCGGCGTGTATTCGTTCCGCTATCCGCATATCCCATTCAGACTTATCCGGGATTCGCTATGGTGATTCGGAAAAAAGTGCTGGAAATTACTGATAATCATAGACGCCCTGGATTCGCAGCAGGAGAGCAGATGGGTCACGATCAATGGGTATGGTTTCTGGCGGCAATTTTTGGAGAGATAGTTGTACTCCCCGATATACTTTGCCTCTATCGTCAACATGGAAACAACTTGTTCGGCGGTACGGCCAGAAACGTAAGACGGACAGCATCTTTGGCGATACGGCCCAGAAGTTATCAGGATATTTCGCGCATTGAGGTGCATTTTGCCGAGTTTCTTCAACAGATAACACCCCAATCTTCAGCTTCGCTGCGCCTGAGAGCTGAAGCGGCGGCACGATCTTTGATTCGTCGTGCGCATCTGAATGCATTACGCGCACAGCTCTATGCGAAAGAGTCGAATGTATTCCAGCGTCTGGGGGCTTTCGGAGGGATCCTGATGCATGGAGGGTACCTGCCCGGAAGAGAGTCAGCTCGTATCGGAACGCGTGCTGCGCTTAAAGACTTTGTATTTGGCGTGCCGGGTATCCACAAGCGGCTCTGGGGATCGTCCTGATTCCATTCTGCGTTACTGGTGGCGTGGGCACTATCAGAATGCGGCCGCATTTGGAATATCGTTTTTGTTTGGTACAACTGTTTTCAGTACTGTCTGCGTGCGGCTGGATCATCCATCGAGACCGGTCAGCCTGCGTACACATTTTTCAAGTTCGTCATTTTATGTGTTAAAGGCCGCCCCAAGCCTTACGCCGAACTCGTAATTCGTAGCTCAATTTCGGAGATAGAGGTCCACAGTTTCATGAGCTTACGCCGCATAGGCAAGCTGTTTGCCGCACAGAACGCCGGGATGTTGATCACCATGCTTACGCAATTGCTGCTGCCGCCCGTCTTCCTCCATGTTTATGGTGTAAGCCTTTATGGACAATGGCTGGCTCTGAGCGCAGCGGTTGCCTACCTCACCACTTTCAATTACGGTCTGCAGACCTTTACCAATATGCAGATGACCATCCACTATAACCGTGGAGAAGTGCAGGAAACCCGCGAAGTACAATCAGCAGGTTTGCGCATCCTTCTTGTTGCCTTCGTCATTATCGCGGCAGCGTTGACGGTCATTTTTTTTATTCCGATCGATTCGTTGCTGCACCTCACCATCCCGCAGCGCCAGGCGCAATGGACACTCTATATTCTCGGTTGCCAAGTCATTTCTGGAATGGTCTTCGGATTTTTCAGCGGTAGCTACATGGTCATCGGCTTGCCGCATCGAGGGCAGAACTTCACCAACCTGGGCCTGTTGCTCACCGTATTGCTGCAGGTGAGTCTTGCACTCAGGCATTCGGCCTTTCCTTTGATTGCAGGTGCGCAACTGTCGCTCACCCTGCTAAGCTCACTCTTTCTTATCTTTGATTTCAGTCGTCTGGCTCCGGATATCCGTCCTACGTTGCGCTATTGGAAGCCCGGTTCGCTGGGGGCGATGCTCAAGCCGAGCGCGCAATATGCGCTGCTTTATTCCTCAAATGTCCTCGCCTACCAGTTGCCGACACTTCTTATGCAGCGACTGTTGGGGCCAGCGACGGTTGTGGTCTACAGTGTGACGCGGACCGTTTACTCGATGAGCCGGCGCTTGTTATATCTGGTAACCAACTCGATCGGGCCTGAGATCACGATCACCTTCGGGCAGCGCGATTGGAAGAAATTGCATAAGCTGTATGAATTTTCCGAGCGCATTATTCTGCTCATGACTACGCCGATTACGTTTGGTTCGATGCTGGCGACGCCGCTGCTACTGCAAATCTGGCTGCATAAAGGAAATCTCTTCAACCCGAGTGTTTGCCTCTTGTTAGGGCTTACGGTTTCGGTGCTGAGCATCAAGGAGCACAAATACCAATTTCAATTTTCCAGCAACCAGGTGCAGGCCATCTCATACATGACGATCCTCGCGTACAGTACGCAGATCCTGGTGGCCGTTCCAATGATGATGAAGTTTGGACTCATCGGCTATCTCATGACCTGGCTGGTGGGCGAAACTCTGCAGCTCTTTTATCTGCTCAAGCTCAACGCAAAATTGTTTGCCGGTACGGCGATCGTGGACCGCAAACCGGTGTATCAATTGTTCGCCTTCCTGGCCGTGGCCAGTCTGGTTTTTCTATGGCCCATCTATCACATTGCCAGCTTTCCATACCTCCTCCAGGGCGCGATCGCCATTGTTGCAACGGTCATTACAGCATCGATTTCTTACTGGATCTTCCGCATGGATGAAGTGCGATCACTATTGTGGCAGAAGGTTTCCGGCAGGCTTCCGTCGTTCGCTTCGAGAAGGGGATAAAAGCTGCCAGCCCTCCCCAGAACATCGAACTCTCCCCGGAAACGTTCTGGTCGTCTCTTCTTCGTTTATTGAGGCTGCAGTGTCACAAACGGTCCTTGCGGTACACCCATGAAACCGCTCAAAGTCTCCTCGCGTTTTTCGAAGAGGAAATGCAGACGAGCGTCTGGCATTGTCACGAGAGCCGGACTTGCAGGTTGCGTACCCAGGCGCAACGAGTCTCGATTCCGACTTATAGAAATGAATCTAAGGCTCCTTGTAAATCACATCACTTAAATGCGCCTTCTCGATCTGGTCATTCTCGGCCTCCGCTAGCGGGACATTTTTCTCTCCTTCGCGAACGGATCCGGCCCGCATAAACTCCTCGAAGCCCGGGCGGAAAAGACGGTTACCATGCTGATATTGTCACTTCCAATGTTATCGACGGAGATCCATGTATTGGCTGGGATGAACACGATCGAGCCAGCGTAAATGTCTCTGGCCGAGTCTCCCAAGTGCACTCGAGCGGTTCCGCTTTGCAGAAAGAGAATTTCGTCAGCGCCTAGGTGGCGATGTGCGTGGATTGCTTCTCCGGGCGCGATATCTCCTGTGAAAAAGACCAAATGCGAGGATCCGCCATTCTTTGGATCAACCTTGATAGTGAAAGTCTCTCCCGGGTCAGGATGTCCAGGCCAACCGCGTAGGACTCGCCGTTCTCCTTCGTTCTTCTCGAGGATCAACAGAGTCGACGTGGCTACGTTCGCCGCTTGCGATTTTGGGGTCGATGTACAGCCGCACACCAAGACTGCACAAACTCCGAGCATAATTGGTCCAAACCGCATAAGACGTCTCCTCGCAATTTGAATTTACTGGCTACGTGAATTCAGATGTGGAAGCCTACTCCAAGCTTCCGTTCGGTAACAAGTAGACGGGTTGATCCATTACACATGAGCATAAGTTTCCTTTCGATATAATGGCGTTTTTTGTCCTATTTTTGACGAATGGGTGTCTTTCATGGATATTGCAGGCGGCTTAAGATAGGCGTTAGAGCGGAGACCTACAGGCGCTCTAAAGGAGATCAGAAAATGTCTACTTCTGACACTGCACTTATCGTTGTGGATGTACAGGAATCATTTCGCCATCGCCCTTACTGGAGCGACATGGATGTGCCACTCTTTCTCGATCGATTGCAGGCGCTGATTGACGGCGCACGGAAGCAGGGCATACCTGTTGTGCAGATTTTTCACGTTGAAAACGAGGGAGTTTTTTCTCTTGCATCTGGATATGTGGCGGCTTTCGCGGAGCTTTCGATTCATCCCGATGTTACGTTTCATAAACGCAGTCATAGCGCGCTGATAGGCAGCGGGCTTGATGTGTGGCTGGTGCAGCAGGGCATTCGGCGGGTCATCGTTTCCGGCATTCGCACAGAACAGTGCTGCGAAACGACAACGCGCCACGCTTCAGACAGCGGTTATGAGGTGGACTACGTAACCGAGGCAACGCTCACCTTCCCGATGACGGACCGCTCCGGACGATTGTGGTATCCCGAGGAGATTAAGGAGAGAACGCAACTGGTATTGGATGGCCGGTTTGCCCGCATTGCGACCGTGGAAGAGGCGTTGGCAGGACGGAATGCAGAGGTGGCGGTTTGAAGAAAGGTGAGCCGCGGCGGATTCCTGTGTACATCGTTGTACCGCCGCGGCTGCTTTTGCTGGATATTGCAGGTCCGGCAGAGGTGTTGCGATGGGCGAACTGCGTGCAATCGTCTGTGGTGTTCGATGTTCAATATGTAGGGCCATCGCGGCAAATGATTACCTCAATCGGACTCATGCTGACGGAGATTGGGATGTTGCCGAAGAACATTCCCGACGACGCGATGGTGATTCTGGCAGGGAATGTGGATGTGTTGATGGCCGGCTATGTGGATGATGCTGTCCGCGATGCCGCCATTGACGAGGCGCTCATTGTTGATTGGCTGCGAGCAGTCATTCAGCCGCAACACAGGCTGGTGTCGATTTGTTCAGGTGCGTTACTGCTGAGTCGTGCCGGTCTGCTGGATGGATATGCCTGCACGACGCATTATTCGTCGTGCGCGGAATTGGCGACGCTGGCTCCGAAAGCCAGAGTGCTGGAAAATCGGCTGTATGTCGAAGACCGCAATCGTTATACAAGCGCAGGGGTGACGGCGGGCATTGACCTGATGCTGCATCTTGTCAGCCAGCTTACGGATCATAGATGTGCCGCTGAGATTGCGCGGTATCTGGTGGTGTATCTGCGGCGTAGCGGGACCGATCCGCAACTGTCGCCGTGGTTGGAGGGGAGAAATCATGTTCATCCGGCGATACACCGCGTTCAGGATGCGATTGCTGCTAATCCTTCGCAGGCGTGGACGTTGAAGACGCTGGCGAAGATTGCAGGATCGAGTCCGCGCCACTTGACACGGCTGTTCCACGACTATGCCGGCATGAGCATTCCCGACTATCGAAATCACCTGCGGGTTGCGCTGGCGCAGGAACTGCTGACGCATACACGGCTGGACATGGAGCGGGTGGCGGAGCGCGCGGGCTTCGCATCGACGCGGCAACTTCGTCGTGCATGGGGCCGATTGCATATGACTCCACCGCGGCAGGCACGAAACACCGACAGTGCGTGATTTTTAAGGGCAGCCGCCGGGACAGCCGTTGAGAAAATGGGCTGCGTGATGCCCGATGACCTGTTCGTGACAGTGATTTTTCCACCAATCGAGAGCTGCGTGACGATAATCTTCCAGCGCATCGATGTCGCGCGCATATTTCTTCAAAAGACCTGGCAATTCTTTCCAGTGGTCGATCTGGATGACCGGCGCTCCGTGTAAAAAGGGTTCGTCGGGGAGGCGGTTGGTAATGACAAGGCATCCAGCGCGCAGCCCTTCATAAAGCCTGAAGGTTTCAGCCATGGAGCCGCGCGGCGCGAGGCAGATGCGGCTGTTCATCATCTTTTGCGAATATGCGTTGAACTGAGCCGTGCGGCTGGCAATGTCGCCTACCCCAATATTATCAAGGTCGATGCGCCACTCCGGATCGCGCTCGATCCGCCGCAGAATGCGCCAGAGCTGTTTGCCAGCTTCTGCCTTCGATGTAGAAAGCCAATAACGATAGGTGGTTGGTGAGACTCTCGTTGCCAGCTCGCCGGCAAAGAATGAATCGAGAGGCCGATCCTGCATTGGGATTTGCGGCAGCTCTTCCTGGCTGTGATAACCGAGAGGAATGGTAAAGATGCGCGGCGTGCCGTGCAGAGCGGCCGGCCATTCGGGATGCGGCGATTTTAATGCATGGCGGGAGCGGTGGTGTAGCGACAGGTCCCGAGCGTACTCAAAGGTGAGTACCGCATCGAGGCGGCTGAAGCCAGGATGCGGACGAAAGCCAAGGAAGGGTGCGGATGGCAGGTTGCGAATCACTCCGCGCACGTGAAGCGCATAGGCAGGGATTTTGCAGCGCTCCTCCTGCAGGAGAACCGCTACGACATGCGGACCGTATTCGGGTAGCTCATTTGGGTCTTTGGTCAGATAGAAATGTAGGCTGCGTTCTTGAATCTCCTGCTCTGCAGCAGCGAGCACGGCAAGCGGATAACGCCATTCGGCGAGGAGACTCTTGTCCCAGAGCGAACGATTTGGAAGTTCGAAGAGGGGGTAACCGGCGAGGGGCCAGGCAGCAAAATACCGGTGAGAACTGGGCATAGTTTTTTTTACGATGCGCTATCGAGTATGTCCATGCAGAATCCGCACCCGCAGGTCAGGCGCTATGGGAAGAAAGAGGAAGAGCCGCAACCCGTGAGCTATCAGCTGCGAGCATGCCACGAATTGCCTCCTCATACGCGCGGGCGCCTGCGCCACCGGTGATATAGAGAGCCGTCTGCCTGCCTTTTGCCGCGATACTCTGGCGCTCATCCTCATTCTGATAAAGCCGCAGCAGCGCCTCGGCGATCTGCTCGTCGCTGCGCGCATCAATGATAATGCCGTCTTCGCCGTCGGTAATAAGCTCAGAAGCTCCGCAGTTGCGAGTGACAATGCAAGGCACACCGTTGGCCATGGCTTCAAAGAGAGCCATGCCGAAACCGTCATCTACACTGGAGAGCACGAAAGCGTCACAACGCTGGTAGAAGTCACTGATGTTCGGGACGTGGAGAACAATCTCTACGTTCGGCATCTCTTTAATCAGCTGCTCGAGGACGGGATGCTGCGAGAAATTGGCGCTGCTGCGAATAAGCAGTTTTGCATTGGGCAGCGCGAGCTTCTTCCACGCGCGCAACAGATACAGATAGCCCTTGCGGCGGGGTTCGCCACCGACGATGCCGACGGTGAATGTGTCGTTTCGCTTCTGATTTACTGTTTCAGGAATGTGGCAGCGTCCAATGAGTGGCGCTTTGACGATCTTGTCCTTCAAATGTCCATGGAAGGTGCGGGCCGAGTACTCAGACGGAACGAGAATGACGTCGGCTTCTTCGTACTCGCGCAGGATACGCTCACGGAACCACGTAGGAGACTCAGCAAAGGCAGTGCCGATCTTCGCCGACTCTTCACGAACTACATCCTGTTGGAAGTCGAAATGCGGGCAGGCACGATCGAGTATATAGCGCGCACCCCTTCGCTTGGCCGCAATTCCTGAATACAAAGACAATGATGCCCACCCGATATAGGCGTCGGGTTTGCCGAGAAAGAGCGACACGCTCTTATCGAAGAAGGCCGCCTCGCGCAGGGTCCCGGCATATCTGCGGCGGGAGAGACGCGAGACGATTTCCATAGGAGCGGGAATAAGGCGAGTGCGAACATCCTTCGCCAGCCCCTTGAAGAACCTCCGGGGAGCGGCGCTGTATAAAGTCACAGTATGGGAGTCTCGGACGAGCGTATTCGCAAGGAGGACAGAATGAAATGGCCGAAGGACGGAAATCATTACATCCATAGGGCGATTTTAACATGCGGTACTACCGCAACTCGATTAGATTGGCTAAAACCGGTTTATCAGCCGCGATGGCGCGTCCACTTTGTAAATGAAAAAAATCCACCCGTAACTCTCTCGTGATGACACCCGAATCCCCCGCGCTCGCGGAGCGGGACAGCATACACACGAGAATTGCTCTTGAGGCAAAGATCGTATGAGTCGCTGTTCAATCGCACCTGAAGCTGAACGAACTTTCGTGAATGGTCTCCTGCGAGCTCGGTTGCTATTCGGTTACGGAGACCGTTTTTTCCAGCTTAATGTCGTCAGATGAGGAGCCGATCTTTATCTGCACTTTGTCCGGCTCTACGACGAATTGGTTCGATGTCTCATTCCAATAGGCCAATGCCTGTACTTTCAAGGGCATCGTTACGGTTTTGGTTTCTCCCGGCTTGAGTGAGACGCGGCTGAAACCCTTCAACTCTTCTGCAGGGCGGCTGACAGCGGAACCCATGTGCGTCACATAGAGTTGGACAACTTCGTCGCCTGCACGACTTCCCGTGTTCTTAATATCGACAGATACAGTCAATTCGTCTTTGCTGTTTAACCTGCCAGAGCTCAACTTCAGATTGCTGTAGCTGAATGCCGTATAGCTGAGCCCGTAGCCGAAGGCATAGAGTGGCTTGGCCTTCAAATACATGTACGTGCGACCGCGGCGGATGTCGTAGTCCACCATCGGTGGAAGCTGATCCATAGATGCAACCCAGGTCTGCGTGAGACGGCCTGCCGGATTGTAGTCGCCAAACAATACATCTGCGAGGCCAGTGCCTTCCTCTTCGCTGTTGTGCGTCATTTCTACGATGGCGGGGATGTTCTCCTGCGTCCAGGTTGTGATGAATGGAAAGCTGGCATTGAGCACGACAATGGTATGCGGATTGGCAGCGAAAACGGCCTTTGCGATCTGTTCCTGTTCCAACATAAGCGATTTACGGTCGATCGCCTCTTTGCCGTCGCTGGGCAGAGGGCATTTTGCCCATCCCGCATTGCAGGTAGGGTGATTACCGATGACGACAATCGCTACATCTGATTTCCTTGCGAGGGCAGAAGCCTCATTTGTATCGTTGCCAGTCGCAAATTGCACATTCATGCTGCGTCCAGCGCGGTTGCGAATGCCTTCGAGAGGGCTGATCGCATAGGGCGGTGTGCCGCTGTACCAGTCGAGCGCGACAGTATCCGCGTACGGCCCGATGACTGCGATGGACTTGAGCTTCGACGCGTCGAGAGGCAGCGTATTATGGTCATTCTTGAGCAGGACAATGGATTCGTCCGTCACCTTGCGCGCGAGCGCCTTGTGCTCGGTCCAGTTCCACGGATCGCCTTTTGCAAGATCGTTGATTCCAATCATCGAGTAGGGAACCATCGCATGCGGGTCGAGCATGCCGAGTTTGATCATGACTCGATAGACGCCGCGCAGGTTCTGGTCGATATCCTGTTCGGTGATGAGCTTTTGCGCCAGTGCGTCGTGGACAGGCTGTTTGTAGTTGTCGAGAAATTGATTGATACCGGCATGAATCGCTGCGGCAGCCGCTTCGGGCATGGTCTGTGAATAGTGATGATGCGTGACCATGTTCGTGAGGGCGCCAGCGTCGGTGCAGATGATACCGTTGAAGGCCCATTCCTTCATGACGACATTCTTGAGCACAGGCTGGGCCGTCATCGGAATGTGATTCCACGCATTGTAGGAGGTCATAAAAGCGTCGGAACCGCCCAGTTCGATGCCCATGCGGAAGGGAACGGAGTAGTACTCATGAAAGAGACGCGTGTCGAAGTCGGAAGAAGAACCGTCGCGGTTGTCTTCGTTGCTATTCGCCAGGAAGTGTTTCATCAGCGAGGCCGTCATCCAATAATGCGGGTCGTCTCCTTGCAGGCCTTTTGCAAAGGCCACAGCCATGGTTCCAACGAGAAAAGGGTCTTCGCCGTATGATTCCTCACTGCGCCCCCAGCGAGGATCGCGGCTGAGATCGGCGTTTGGTGCGCGTACCACCAGGCCCCCGCGATGATATTTTCCATCGGCATAGCGCGTCTCATAGGCTTCCACGGCTGCGGCTTTCTGAATGAGGGCCGGATCCCAAGTCTGACCGAGTCCACGCGACTGAGGAAACTGCGTAGTCGGAATGACCGGCTTGCCTCGCCCCTCCCATCCGCCTGGGCCGCCTAAGGCCAGGCCGTGCAGGCCCTCGACATGACCGGTGCCGACAACTCCAAGGCGCGGCACGCTTGGGTCCGTACTGAGTGCGCTGATTTTCTCTGCGATGGTCATGCGGGAGAGCAGATCGGTGATGCGCTGGTCTGCGGAGAGCGAGGGGTCCTGGAAGGGAAATGATTGCTGAGCGAGAGAAGGCAATTTGGCAGCGAAACAAGTTACCAACAGGAGAACGTAGAAGCTTTTTCTCATTTTTATCTTTGCAGTGCCGACTTGTTATGGTGTCAATAAATATACCAATAAATCGATTTATTAACGTTGGCCGCAATGTATGAGATCAGTGCCGCGACTGTCAAGGGACAGGCGTCGTCAAAACCAGTCGGCTTTACGCAAGATTGAGATTGCTGCGATCTCACGCCGGTTTTCAGACGAGGGGCAGGAGACAAATCTGGAAGGAGAAGTGTCTCAGTTTGAAACGCTTTTGTCGGAGCACTGCACTATTCCGCAAACCCAGCGGTGCGAAGATGTTTTTGTACCGCTGTGACCGCTCATGCGATTTAGGGTAAACCCGAGCGCTGTGCGCCTTTTCTGATTGACTCGCGGAATACCCTTTAGTACCATTCGACTGCTTTTATTCATATTTTTTGCACGGTTTTCTCTTTTGGCCCTTGCCAGTTAGGGGCCCTTCCGTAACAGAAGTATAACGACTTACTTCATGCGGTTTTTATGCCTTTGTTTTCTAAAGAATCGGTCCTTCGCCTTTCGTTGCGGCCTCGCCGGCTGTTCGCCTCCATTGCAGTTTCGCTCTTGCTTACCGGCAGCATTTTGGGACAGGCGAAAGATGTTGCCGGCCCGCAGAGCGCGGAGAAAGGTTCGCACCTGATCTCAGGTGTCCCTCTGGCTTTTGAAGAGAATGACGGCCAGCTTCCGTCCGAATTTTCCTTCCTGGGTCGGACGCAGGACTATTCTGTAGCGATTGCGCGTGACCGCCTGAAATTTGTGCTGCCGGGCGGCTCGGCTGACTCCGCAATCGACGTACGCTTTGCCGGAAGTCGCGGCGGCTCGCCGGTGCCTCTGTCCGGCGTGGCGTATCGCAGTAATTACTTTATCGGGGCCGACCCGTCGCAATGGCACCAGGGCGTAGCGAATTTCTCGCGCGTCGGCGTTCGTCAGATATATCCGGGCATCGACACGGAATTCTATGAAAAGAGCGGCCAACTGGAGCATGACTTCATCGTCGCTCCCGGGAACGATGCTGGCAGTATTCGTCTCGATTTGATCAGCACGCAGCGGGCAACGCTGACGGGCAATGGGGATATCGTCATCTCGGCAAAGGAAGGCGAACTGCGCTTCCGCAAGCCTTCGGCATTCCAGTTCAACGCGGAGGGAAAGCGCGTCGAGGTAGCCGCCGATTACCAGCTCACTGGAAATACCCTTCGCTTCCGGCTGGGAGCGTACGACAAGAGTCGGACGCTGGTGATCGATCCGGTGATCCTCTTCGCGACTTATCTCTCTGGCAGTGCGGGATCGACACCGGCGCAATTGGCGACGGATGGAAGCGGGACGCTCTTTACTGTCGGCACCACGACTTCGGTAAATGGATTTCCACCTCTTCCCGGAAGCGGCACACCTACAAACAGTTCCGGGGCCGGCAGCAGCGTATTTATTGCCGCCCTCACTACTTCGCAGCTTGGTTCGGCGCTCAAGTGGATTACGTTTCTTGGTAACGCAGGCGCTTCAACAGCGTCAAGCATTGCCTACTCGGCTTTTCAAAGCGGCACGCTCTATGTTGGCGGCCAGACCAGCGCGGCAGGCTTTCCAGGAGCGGGAGCCACCGGCAGTTTTGGGGGAGCATTCCCATCCGGCTTCGGCTCTACGACCGGTTTTGTGACCAGCTTAAGCGCAGGGACGGGCGGGACGCCGAATTCTACCTATATTAGTAGCAGCGGCCACAGCTCCACTATTACCGACACAACAAGCGTTACCGGGCTTGCGGCAGACACTGGTGGCGATGTCTACATTTCCGGCTATGGTAAGGGCTCGGGTTTTACGTTGAATGCGTCTCTGGGCGGCTTTGTGCCTACAGCCAGTGGATTGAACAATTCTTTTGTGCTGGAGCTGGATTCCAGTCTGGATACGTCCACCAAACTGGTGACGTATCTGCAGGGCACGGAAGCGGCAGACTACAAAGCAACCGCCCTGCAGGTAGACGGGCTCGGCCAGATTTATGTTGCCGGAACCGTTGGCGGCGTTACGAGTCCGCAATTCCCCTCAGCGAAATCTTTCTCTGCAACCACTCCTTTTTACACGGTAGGAAACGATTTTTCTGCCTGCAATAGCGTGGATACCAGCACGCGCGTATTTCTTGCACAGATCCTGCCCGGGAACTCGACGACTCACAGCACACTGGGATTTTCTCTTTTTACCTGTGGGACCAATGGCGCTTCGGATTCGGAAACGGCAACCGGGGTAGCGCTTGGCGCGAGCGGCATCTATCTGGTGGGAGAGACTGGATCGCCGGACCTGGTCGCGTCAGTTAATTACTCTCTCCCATCCTTCGCCGCCGGTACGAATTCTGAGTTAGCGACTTTCAGTGGTGGGCTACAACCCACTTTTGCCGGAACGCAAGACGGATATGTGATCAAAGTGCCTGTTTCCGGATCGCCGCTGGTCGCGGCTGAGCCCTCGGCCTTCACCTATCTCGGCGGAACCGCAAGTTCGACGCTGAATGCAGTCGCTATCGATGACGCAAATCATTTGCTGCAACTGGTCGGAGAAACCAACTCTTCGCGTGCGTCGATGCCGGGCTTTGGTGCGTTGGGGTTACCGTCGGGCATGGTCCCTTCGGGCGACAGTCCGCGTGCCTTACTTTATACATTGGATGACAGCGCGGCTCCTTTTCTGTCGACGGTAAAGTCGATCAGTTACCTGGGCAACACCACGACCAACGGCAACGCATTCAGCGTGCTGCCCGATGGATCTGCCGGAGCGTATGTTCTTGCGCAGGACACTCCGACCACCACCAGTGTCAGCTTTTCGTCCGCGAATGCGATCGGCGTCGCGGCGGCGGGACAGCCTAACGCCTATATTGCCGATATCCAAGGTACAGCTCCTGTCAATACCACCCCTGCAGGGCTGACATTTACGGTCCCCACATCCAGCCCGGAAGTCGATGGTGTTCCTTGCTCAAGCGAGGTGGCGTGCGAGATCGGTTTTAACAGTTCCAGTGATTTCTCCACTGTCCTTTACACCTGGGATCTGAATTTATCGGCAGGGCCCGCAGACAATGTAGTCCTGAACTTTCCTCAACAGGCCGCTTTCACAGCTGCCGGCTCGCCTGCCTACACAATTCAGGCAGACACTGGTTCCACCCCTCTTAGCTGCGTTTCCAGACAGGGCGGCAACGGGACGACCTGCACATTTCCAGCAGCATTGAGCCCGGGTTCGCACACCGTCACGCTTCAGGCCACGACTGGCTCCGGAGCAACAAGTCTGGTTGGCTCGGCAATTTCATTCGATGGGAATGTGGCGGATGCGGAAGGAGAGTATGTGGATATGCCGCAGAGTGCCGTCACCGTGGCTAACCCCGTATCGCTCTCGTTTCAGTTCACGCAAAGCCAGACCACGATCGACGCCGCCAACGGCACCGGTGACTTAGGTGGAACAGGTCATACAACGCTGGTGACCTATACGGCGACGGTGACGAATACGAGTCAGAACGACTCGCCCAACACCACCTTAAAAATCACCTTGCCGGCAACGGCTGCCTTCCATATCCACAGTCTGACCGCTACGCTCAATGGCGCTCCTGTTGCATCGGGCTGCCAGGGAGATGGGACAGGCTGTACGAAGGTGGATGTACCCAAAAGCGAAACGCTCGTATACACCATCGTCGCCCAGTATCTTGCTGCTAATTTAAGTGCCACCACGGCTGGCACCTATAACGAAGCACTATCGGCCACGGTCCAGGCACTGCCTTTCACGACCAACAACCAACCGCAGACGCAGAGTTTTAATACCATGGTGAATGGATATGCGGCGCTTACGGTCAGCGTACAGGCTCCGACGTATCCGAGCGGTCAGACTGCTTTCAATCTCAACTCCGGTCCGCTGACTTATATAGTCACAGTTACAAATGCAGGCCCGAACGCCTCAGGAGCATTCTCTCTGACGAACACGCTGCCGACGGGATTCAGCCCCACCTCTGCCGTGTGTGCACCAACAAATGCTGCTGTGAGTAACTGCGACGCAACGGGCGGCACGGGATTATCGATGAGTTCGATGAATTCCGGCGGGACCGTGGTCTATACCATCAATGGCTCTTTTCCGGACAACGGCACTGCACCCGATGCTGTTCCTCAGAACGCGCCCAATGCTATGGTCAAGGACACGGCAACGCTCAGCACGCCGGTGGGTACGTTTGATCCCAATTCGCTGACCGCGGTATCGAACTCAGTGGTCGTGCAGCGCTCGGTTCACCTTAAGCTGAGTCTCACCACATTGCCCACGAACGGGGCCACCGGCCCTCTCTATACGCAGCCAGCCTACAATCTTGGCGCGGCCATCAGCTATGTTTATACGATTCAGAACACCGGTCCGAATATTGCAGTCGCGGTTCCGCTGAACAGCGCGATCACGCTGGTTACGCCAGTCGGATATACGCCACCGACGAATTTCGTGACTGTTACGACGCCAACCGGCACGTTGATGTGCACGACGAATTACACGTCCTGTACTGTTTCTTCCGTACCGGCAAATGCGAGCAGCACGCTCACGTTCACTGTGAAGTATCCGGATATTGCGCCGGCTGCGAATGTCAACATCGCTCCGCCTGTAATTTCTGCTGTGCCGACGAACGCATTCACGGCAGCTTATAAGGACTCGGCGACCGCCCTTACTCCCACTTCGACCCCCCTTATGCCCTATTCCAATGCGGTGGACAGCAATCCGAGTGGAACGATTGCAGGCGACAATTCAACATTTTTCTCCGTCAATATCTATCGCACCGTGCATCTGAAGCTCGCCCTTGCCAATAGCGGAGCCAATGCAACGGGAAGCAGCTATGTTCAACCCGCCTACAATCTGGGCACGAATGTCAGTTACGCATACACCATTCAAAACAGCGGACCAAATATCGCACTGAACGTGCCGCTGAACAGCCTGCTTTCGCCGCCGAGTGGATACACCCCGCCTGCAGGGTCGTTTACGATCACTACGCCGACGATGGGCGTCAACTGCACGTCCGGCTACACGGTGTGCGGAGTCGGAGCCATCGCGCCTGGTGCGAGCAACCTTACCTTTACTGTTGCCTATCCGGACATTCCACCGACTACCTACGCCTTCCCAACGCAGGATTTGTCGGCTGTCCCCAGCAATGCGACGACAGCCGCATATAAATACACAACTTCAGAAGGCGCAACGACCTACTCGAACGCCATTGACGGCAACCTGTCAGGGACTTCCAACGGAGACGGTACGGCCTCTTCGACGGCCAATATTTATCGCACATCGGCCATGACGCTCACTCCGTCTGTAACCGGACCGGGCACGCCGTGCGCTCCTAATACGCCGACACCCTGCCTCTATATGGCAAACAGCGGCAACGGCACAGGATTGAACGACACAGCCACATATACCGTGGCAATCAAGAATGGCGGACCCAATCTTGCGACGAACAACGTCCTGACTATTCCGCTGCCGACGAATTTCCTGGTGACGGCGAATCCATCCGTGGCGTTTACGGGAATTGCAACAACCGGAGTAGCGAATCAACTCGTTTGCACCTATCAATCGTCGCAGAATGCGGTAGTCTGCCAGGGTTATGTGCCGAAGGGGACCAGCACTGCAACCCTGACGAGCAAATTCAGCACATCCACTGTTCCCCCCAACATGTCGTTTACGACGACAGCAACTCCTCCAAACACACCGGGCAGCGGTTCGGAAACCGCGTCTGCCATCAACGCGAACACCTCGACGACACTGCCGACTGTCGCCATTGACCGCGCCGCGCACCTCGTTGCCGTGAAGTTAGTCGGTCCCGCTCCCGGAAATATCTCGCCCAATGGATTTGCGGTGAACGGCGTCGCGGCCGTCAATCTGGATGAAAAGGTGGCAAGCGACGCAAACGGGAAGAATGACACGGTCCAGATCACCCAGCAGGTGGGCAATGCCGGGTTGAATGACGCAACAGGTGTCGTTGTGACCGATATGCTTCCGCCGTATTTTATTCTGACGAAGCTGCCTGATCCCAGTGTGGCATCGTGCACGGTGAGTGGCCCAACCACAACCGATACATCTGGCCATCCCATGACGGGAGCTGCTCCGGCAACCCTCACCTGCACAATACAGAATCCCGTGATGCGCGGCACAGGCACGGCCGGGGACGGCACGACCCACGGAACGGTCAGTGGATCGTTCACGCAGCTGGTCTACTACGGAAAGTTTGAAGACAATGGGCGGCAGCCAGATGCAATTCCACTGACGCAGAGTTCGGCGTTGGCGCCGTTCAGCACCTTCACCGCTATGTCGAACGATGAAGTGAATCTGGGTGCGGCCACGGACTCGACGAGTGCACCGGTTGCGCCGATCCCGGTACAGCGTGCGGCGCACCTGCACTTTACGCTGACGCAATATGTGCAGCCGGGAGATGCCGCGCTGAATCCAGTCGGCGGAGTCTCCGGCCCCGGCATTGCTGAAGCGCAGCTTGGCGGAAACGGCAGCGGCGAAGCGATTAATCCGGTGCGCTATCAGGTGAAGGTCACAAACGACGGCCCGAATTTCGCGACCGACCCTGTCGTCAGTACCACTCTGCCGCTCAACCCCGGCGGATCCGCGACGAAGTTTGTGAATGTCGCACAGGGTATCGAACCTTCGGCGACGCAGGGCTTCCCGGTTGTTCCGGCAAATTGTGTAACAGGGCAAGCCTGTCAGGATGCAGGGCTCATCATGACCGGTGCATCCGTGCTCTATAACATTGACGGCAACTTTGATGTAAACACGCTCGTCGAAGGAAATTCAGGATCGCGCGTCTTTGCTTCAGCCATTACGGACGCCACTGTCCTTGACAGCAACACGGCTGCAACCGCAGGTGGCGACCAGCAGACGAGCTTACAGATCACAGTTGTCAATACGCCGGTTGGAGCCAACTTCACGCTTGCGCCGTTCGCCGTGAACCTTGCCCAGCCGCTCAACCTGCAGCTAACTACCGTACAGATTGCCGGCGTCACCAGCCTGGTACCCAGTGCGATGCCTGCGCTCCCTTCAGGGCCATCACCGAACCCGCCGGATAACGGGGCAGTGAGGACGCTGTATCAATTCCCGCAGGGAGGCTCGTACTATACGCTTGGCACGACGGCGGCTGTTCCAACGGCCAGTGCGAACCCGACGACCATCTGCCTAGGGTCCATACCGGGTACATTCCTGAAGCCGGAGCGTGCCCTTCTGTGGGCGCTGGACAATGCTCCAGCGGGAACGACACTCAATACAGTGCCGCACTTTACCAGCAATGGCAACATAGGAGACATTACAACACTGGTCCTGCCGCAGGGCGGAGGAAGTTACACGGTGCCTGTTCCTAATGCAAGCTATCCTCCTCCGGGTGCGCAACCACAGCCCGCCCAAGTGTGTGGTGTGTTGAATGGTCTATCGAGCGCGGCTGCGCCGACCACACTCGCCGTGCTGGAACCGGTTAATTTCGCACCGTTTGTACGCACTGAAGTTACAGCGGCAAACTCGGGCAACTCCCAGCCCGGCAAGGGAGTGACGGCAGCAGCGGCAGTAGTCGATCTGACCATCAGCGCCCAGAACAACTACGACTACAACGATCAGGATCCCTGCTATACGGGCTCCAACGGCACGCAGCGGAGCACCTGCAATGACAACGTGCAGCTGACCACCTTCCTCTTCGGAGGAGGCAATCTCATCGGTGATACGCAGCAGGTCCACACATACTTCTACAACGACCTGACAGCGAATCCGAAGCCGCAGTTCAATCTCCCCGCAGGGCAGCCGCAGCTTTACGTGGTACTGGCCGACCAACTCGGAGCGCAGGGATACAAAACGATGGGAGCCAACAACCAGGTATGCGACCCAGGCACACCATCCACTTCCTATACGCCAAGTACTCCAGCTTGCCAGCTGCCGACCCCGTTGCCAACGGGTGTAGCCGTTCCGCCCGCTCAGACACTTCTGCCATTGCCGGACGACACGTCTGTGGAAGTGGCATTACTGGTTAGTAATGTAGGTTTTGGCGGGTCAAGCGGCTTGATACCTTTGCCGGAAACACCTACACCGGAAGCCATTTCGCGGATTACTGCAGGCCAGACCGCGGGATTTGTCTGGAACTGGTTGACCGAGCGGCCCGAAGTCCAAGGCAATGGCGGGACCCCCCCGGTCCTTACGCTTACCTGCGATGCAACGAGTCCGGTGCCCGCAGGAGTGCAGTGCAACATTCCGCAAACCTACACCTACTCCACAGGAACCGGGAACAGCCTGCTTATTACGGCTCCTCCGGCGATCTACGTGGTGACTCAGAGCAATACAGCGGTGGGAGCACTGCAAGAAGGACCGCTCAGCCACGATCTACGGGTGGTCGCTGCCATCGTCTTCCCGATCGGCGCCATTCCGCTCGTTCTGCTGGTCCGTCGCAGGAAGGCCCTGAAGCTCTCCGGCTGGCTTGCCGTAGCGCTCTTTGCCTCTCTGGTCGGCCTGAGCATCGGTTGCGGCAGCTCCAGCTTCAACAACATGGGCGGTACGACAGCAACAGCTACCCCGGCCGGCACATATGAATTCGTTGTAACCGCAACGGGGACGGACGCGAACGGAAACGCCATCAGCATCAAGAGTTATCCGTTTGCTGTGACAGTAACCGCGGTGCAATAGCCAGCGTTGTGGCAGCCTGTAAATGGCCGCAACGGCAACCGCCAAACCAGCACTATGTACAGTTGCAGGGGAGACTCAGCGGAGGCCATTCCAAGAATGGCCTTTTCGTGATAGTTTGTCCGCAGCGCTTCTTGCAGACATCTTTTTACGTCTAAATCTCATCCCCTGGGATTTCTTAAGATGCTGTAGACATCACAATGAGGGCAGCGGGTAGTTAGAGGGTAGTAAGCGCGGATGAGCAACGAACCTTTGGGAACCACAGCAGTTACCCGGATTGGCAGATATGACGTAGTCGCGGAGTTGGGCCGTGGCGGCATGGGCATCGTCTATCGCGGAGAAGACAGGCTCATTGGCCGCGAGGTGGCCATCAAAACACTCACCGAAGCGACTCCGGAGTTGCGCGACCGATTTTATGTCGAGGCCCGTTCCGGCATCCTGAACCACCCCAATATCGTCACCGTTTACGAATTCGGTGACCACGAAGGTATCCCGTACATTGCGATGGAGTACGTCTCCGGCGATTCGCTGGAGAAGATTCTGCGGTCGGGCCGTAAGCTTACGCTGCTCGAATCGCTGTCGATCATTGAGCAGCTCTGCTCCGGCTTGGGATATGCGCACCAGAATCGTGTGGTACACCGCGACATCAAGCCTGCAAACCTGATCGTGCAGCCTGACGGCAAGGTCAAGATCGTGGATTTCGGCATTGCGCGGCTAGCCGATCAGGCGACACGCCTGACAAAGACGGACGCCGTCATTGGCACCTTCCACTACATCGCGCCCGAGCGCCTAAAGGGCGAAATGAGCGATGGCCGGTCGGATATCTGGTCCGTCGGCGTCATGCTCTACCAGATGCTCAGCGGGGAGCTGCCCTTTAACGGGGAAGATGTCTCGACCCTCTACAAGGTCATCAACGAGCCGCATCCGCCACTCAGGAACATGGTTCCCGACCTTCCTGAAGAGTTGGTGGCGATCGTAGATCGAGCGCTGGCCAAAAATCCCGATGACCGTTACAGCGTTGCCGAAGAGATGGCCTTCGACTTACAAGGCATCTCGGAAGGTCTGAAGAAAGAACGTGTTGGCGACTTGCTGACTTCAGCCAAGCGTCTTATGGAGCAGCGCCAGTTTGCCAGTGCGCGCTCTGTACTGATCGACCTGCAACGCATCGATCCGCAGAATCTTGAAGCCAAACGCCTCTCACGCGACGTACAGGAACAACTCAATCGCCTGCAGAAAGCCGATCAGGTGCGGCAGATTGTCGAGCAGGCTGAAGAGGCTGTCCTATCGCAACACTACGACGATGCCGTCTCCAATTACCGGCAGGCAATGAAGCTTGATCCGGACAATACTCTACAGCTGAATGAAAAGCTCGAAAACGCACTGCGACTGAAAGAGAAGCAGGACAAAATCCGGTCTCTTTGGCAACAGGCAGGTGATGCCCGCGAGCGTGGCGATCTGGTTTCTGCCCAGGAGTATCTCGGACAGGCGCTCAAGCTTGATGAAAAGAGCACCGACCTGCGCAATGCCTACGTCACGGTCGTCCGCGAGATGGAGCGCAAAGCCAAGGAAGGCCAGCTCCAGGAGTTGCTCACTTCAGCGCGTCAGGAATACAGTTCGCGACGGTACACAGATGCCGTCGCCCGTCTGCGCGCCGCTGCCGAGATCGATCCGGTTCATCCGGAAGTGCAGAGACTTTTGCACGATGCGACCACGCGCCAGGAAGAGGATCGCCGTCGCGCCCTGATAGACCAAATGGTCAGTGAAATCCAGGAATCGATTCATCGCGAAGACTACGACCGCGCATTGAGCCAGTTGAATCGAGCACTGGAAAAACTGCCAACTGAAGCTTCACTGCTACGCCTTAAAGCGGAGACAGAAAAGAAGAAGCGCGATTTTCAGGCGCAACAAGTGGTTCACACCGCTTTGGAGAAGGCACAGAAGCTCTTTCATGATTCGCCGGTTGAGGCTATCGGTATTATCGACCACGCGTTGGAACAGGTGCCGGATGACGAAAATCTGGTCCAGTTCAAGACCATTCTTGAGTTCCAGCTCAAACAGGTCAAAAAGGATGAGCTGCAGGCGCAGTACTTGAAACGCGCGCATACAGCGCTCGATAGCGGCGAGTTTGACGAAGCCATCCGCGTCCTTGAGTCGGCGCTGATCGATTGCGGCGAGTCGCAGGAACTGACTTCTCTCCTTGAATTCACGCGCAAAGAGCGTCAGGAGAAACAGCGTCAGCGCCAGGTCAGCGCCGTACGCGAAGAAGCACAGGCGTTGATACGGAGCGGTCAATATGAAGCTGTAGTGCAAAAGCTCGAGCCGGTCGTTGCCGCCACCAATGATGTTGGTCTGAAGGCATTGCTCGAACAGGCGCGTCAGACGCTTCGCGAAGCCTCGCAGCGCGTGGAAGCGGTAGCCGCGCGAACGCGGGCACTTGCTGAGAGCGATCTGCAGGGCGCCCTCAGGATGCTCGACAGCCAACCGCAGGAGATACTTGCGCTCAGCCAGGTCGCCGCGTTGCGACAGGAGCTGAAAGCGAAGATCGAGGTCGAAAGCGCCATCCAGGATGCTGTCGCGCGCTCCAATGAAGCGCTGGCGAAGAAAGATTTGCATGGGGGCATGGACGCGCTCGAATCCGTCCGCCGTGCCTATGGGGAATCGCCCGTTTTGGCGCAGGCCATATCCTCCTATCAGAGCAAACGCCGCCCGGTCGCGAATGCCATGTTTGCGGAGGCGATTGAGGCAGCCCGCAAATCGCTCCTGCGCAATGAGGCGACGGTGGCTCTTGATGAATTGCGCCGTCCTGCCAACGCTCTGGAATTCGCTGACGCACAGGTGCAGGCAGACTGGAAACGTCTTGTCGAAGAAGCTACCAAGGCTGCCGGCGCAAAGGCGCGCACTGGCACCGATTCGCTGCCGATCATTGTGCAGGCCAAGCCGCGCACCGGCATCTACATTGCCATCGGCCTTGTAGCTGCAGCCGTCATCGCCGGGATTCTGCTTTTAGTATCGCGTCCGGCTGTGCCAGCATTGCCGCCTACCTATCTTGTATTGAACGGCACACCATGGGCGACAGTCCGGCAGGTCATGGATCCAAAAGGGAAGAGCATTGCGCTGCCTCCTGGAGACCTGAGCACGCCGATGCGCCTGGAGGGCCTCATACCGGGCACATATAAGATCATCTTCCAGGGCCCGGACAATACGCAGCAGACGCAGAGCTGCGAGCTTTCTTCCGATCAGCATCTCTGCACGGTCAGCTTCGGCGAACCCAACATCCAGCAGTTGATGGGAGGCCGGCAATGAAACATCGCTTCTCCAATCGGCTCGCGATCCTGCTGTTCTGTCTGCTCTGCGCACCAGCCACCCTGCTCGCGGACCAGCAGGCGGACGATTACTACAAGCAATCGCAGAAAACGAATGATCCGCAAGCGGCGGTTGACCTTCTTTGCAAAGCCGCCAAGCTGGACCCACAGACCTACGGTAAAAAATGCGACGATGCGCAGCAGTATTACAACACCCGGGTCGAGAAGTTTGAGGGGTTGTACATCACCGGTAAGAGCAAGTTTGATACCAAGGATTATGTTGGCGCAATCAGCGACCTCACCAAGATCTACTTCGGCCCTCGTCACGATGACGCGCAAAAACTGATCAGTCAGGCAAACGAAATCATCAGCCATCCGCAGCCTGTCGACAATAGCGCACAGTCACTGAAAGCCGCGCAGACGGCTTATGAGAATGGCGACTTTGCCACCGCCGCAGCGAATGCCGATCTGGTGAAAGCCCCGGATTTGCAGGCTCAGGCGCAGGGGATCCGCAACAATATCAAAAACTATAACGACGCCATGCAGCAGGCGGAGGCATTCAAGGCGAGCAAGAATTATCCGGCAGCTCAGCAGAAATACAACATCGCGTTGAGCATCAAGAGCAACGGACCCGGTAATCCATCCGGCAAGCTGCAGGAAATTGCCGGCCTTTTGAGCGCTGCCAAATCGTCAAACGGAAATGCGATTGCGGGTAACAAGCCAAGCCAGGACAATGCAGCTCGAATCAAGGCCGGTCTTGCCGACGCTCGTGACGACGCGGCAAAAGAGAACTGGCAAGGTGCGCTTACGGCTTACAACCAGGTACTTGCTCTCGATCCTAAACAACCAGATGCCCTGGCAGGCAAAGTCCAGGCACAGGATGCGCTGAAAAACGCAATTGCCAATGACCCCAAGGCGTTGGAAGACACTCTGGTTACCGGTATCCGCAGTTACTATGAATCGCATTTCACCGAAGCTCGCGATGCAATCTCGTTGTATCTGACGGCCGGCGGCACACGCA
>Ga0207114_1014_pt3 | contig 47058 bp, 46 predicted proteins | sample Alteio_BWMinHeat_70_FD_153560 | JGI IMG/M metagenome (GOLD analysis project Ga0207114, IMG submission 153560) | Enriched cells from forest soil in Barre Woods Harvard Forest LTER site, Petersham, Massachusetts, United States -... | ecosystem: Environmental > Terrestrial > Soil > Temperate forest >... | reverse complement strand
CATCGAGATCTGGCGCCGCCTGAACGATGCTCTGATTTGGGTCCTACTGGGATACCAGGATCACGTCATTCGAACGGTTTGTCATCGCAAGGAAAGACCGTTGCTTGCTTCCGCCAACCCTGGACCAATGCGAAAGCTGCTAGAAAACCTCAACACGGACCCGCAATCGATCGCGATATGGACGGACGCGACTACATGTGTCGATGTTGGAGATATTTTTTGCCGGGCTCCCCGCGGCAAACCGAATGGGTTTCTCGAAGTAAAAGAGGGGGCGATGAATGATAAGATCTTCGAACTTCTGAAGGCCAAAGGTTCTCCTGCCGAGATCGCAGTTCAGATTGACGCTTTCGCGCAGGATAATGGCCCAAAGGCCCTCAAACAATTGGAGCGCGTGATCCGCCAGCGGACACGCTACAACGAGGTCTTGGACATCGTCCAGTATGAGAAAGGATACGATTCCAGACGGGATGCCGAGGTCATCATCGAGGAATCGAGGGTTGCGCTAGAAAGTTACGACGCAGACCTGCAATCCGTTATCGATGAAGCAGGAGAATCGCCAGTGCTCCGGGTAATCGATCGATGCCTTTGGATCTATGTGGACCGAGAGCCTAGGAAATCTCCTGCGCACAAGATCGAGGGCTTTCGAATCGCCCTTCAAGAGGCCGCACCGGATGCGCTGCCTTGGATCGAACGGAACTTTGAAGGCAAGCTGCCTTTCGAAGCGATCCCTCTCGAAGGCAATCTCTATACGCCTGAGGCAGTTCCCCTATTCCTCCGCCCTCTGAGAGCAGAGACGATTCGCGACGTGCTGCTCGGGAACTTGATGGATTCCGTGTACCTCTTCCTCGACTGGCGAGAATTGGGCACGATGGTTCAGGAGCAGGGAGCGGAGCTGGTGTGGAGTACTTTCAAGCAGGGCCGACGCGAACAGGCGAAGCCCTATGGCCAACGGATGCTGACAATCGGCGAGCGTGTGCCACGTTTCCAGACAGCGGACGGCTGCTTTGTCGAGGGATTCTCGAAGGTATATCGAATTTACTTCGATGGGTTCACTCCGAGCTCGATCATTGCGCAGTATGTGGAGATGTTGCAGGCCCCCCGAAAACACAGACACGACGAGGCTCCATCCGCCGACAATTCGGAAAGTGATGGCGAAGGCTGATACGTCGGAGCGTGAGCACACCCTGCCCTACAAATCTTGGACTGACGAAGTTGGCAGAAAGGTCGAACTAATACGGTGTCCTAGGCGCAACAGAGTAAACCGGCGTAAGGTCCCCCGCGAAGGAGCCGATGCAAAAACGATCCAGTGACAATTACAAACGGCTGGAGAAGTCGTTTGCCGAAGCAGATGATGCCTTTCGGAATGACTTCGCGGTAATTTACGGGACCGAGCAGCAGCGAACCAAAGCACATTTCGACCGTTTCAAACAAATCTGGAAGGGGTGGGACAAGCCCGGTCAATGCATGTATCGAGGTTGCCCGAATCCCACAATCCGCCGATCCCACGCTATCCAGAAATCGGCCCACTTGGAACTCCTGGCTGAAGATCAGCACGTCTTGACTCCCGAACTCAACGCGCGTGGTCAGCTAGAGATGAGACGCATCGGCGTTAATCTTGCTTCCACCTTTCCCGGATTCTGTGAAGACCATGAACAGATTTTTTCTGAGTTTGAGGCCGCAGGCGCCATTTCAAGCCCGAGACATTTCGGGCTCCAGGCTTTCAGAACTCTCTGCCGCGAGATCTTTCGAAAAAGACTTGAGATCTCCGATCAAGAATCTGCGATCGATCAGTATCGAAAGACCCGCTCGAATTACTTCGTCTCCGCCGTAGAGAGCGTCATGCCTGACGCAACCGTTCATACTCTCGAAATCAAGGGAGACGGAATGGAGCACTTCGTTACGTCAAGAATTCGAGAGTCCAAACTTACTCTGGCAGAACTAGAGGGAAACCTGTACCACGAGCTCTTCGAATTCATCAACGACGAGCAGAGGGAACCATGCCTGAATGTTCTCTCTCTGCCGTTTGAAGTTCCCGTCGCTTGCAGCGGGCTTGGGAACTTGACTTACATGCATCGCGACACGAAGAAACGGAAAGAGGCCTTTTGTCCATTGGGTATTCTTCCTCAATCCGGCGCGGCGATTGCCTATTTCGCCACGTCCAAGAAACATTCGGGAATCGCTGAGACGTATTTTGCAATGATGAACCGAGGATTTGGCGCCTTAAATGCGATGGAGTCCTGGATCGTCAACGGCTCAGACCACTGGTTCATCCGTCCCTCGGCTTGGGATTCGATTCCGGCATCGCGTCAGAAGAGAATACTTGAGCAGATTATGCGCGACGACGACAACATAGGATCGCTTCTCTCCTTCTCGATTTTCGACGATGCACGGAGGCAAATCATCACTTGGATAAATGAAGGATTCGATCGGGTGGATACAAAAACCCGGCGAAAACTATCAAAGATGATCGAGAAAGAGTCTGCGAAATTGACGAAATGAGGTGTGTTCTCTTACCTTGCAACTTCATAGCTCCGCCAAATTGAGTCGTTTATCCGTTTGGCGGTCTGTGCGAATGAAGAGACCATCAATCGATAGCCATTCCTATTGGAGCCCTGGATTGATCTTGTCTCGCCAAGGCAAAACACATCAATGGAAGTCATGCGACCGCACTTCCATTTCACTGAGCTTCAACACGCGAGTTGCCGACGCTTTCACTGAAATGACCCCATCGTGATTCTGAAGGATGCCTTCGATGACCAGGAACCTTCCTCGGGTCACAGCCACTCGGTTTGCTTCATAGAGTTTGGGATGGATGATGGCATTCGAGATGCCTGTCTCATCCTCATTGCTGAGGAAGATAAAGCCGCTTGCTGTCCCCGGACGCTGCCGCGCGATAACAGCTCCGGCAATCCGCACAAACGTTCCGTCTGGGACTGCCTTCAGATCGGCGGCACGCAGGACGCCAGCCTCATTCATCTGGGCCCGGTGGTAGGCCATCGGATGCGGCCCTATCGTAAAGCCCGTAATGAAGAAGTCTGCGATCAGGCGCTCGTCAATCGTCATGCTTAGGAGCGGCGAGGTTTCGTCGATCTCGAATTCATCGGGAATGTTTTCAAAGAGCGGCCCTACGCTCTGCCCGGCGCGTTCCGCACGCCAGAGAGCCGTGCGGCGATCATGCTTTTTCCCGGTCCAGTTGAATGCGCCAGTCTTTGCCAAGAGCGTCAGCTCCGTCTTTCGTATCGAAGGCACACGGCGCTTGAGGTCGTATTCAGAGGCGAATGGGCCATCCGTCCGTCTTGCGGCTGTGATTGCGTTGCCAATCTCCTCCCGCAATCCCTTCACATACCGAAGCCCAATACGAACAGCCAGAGGATCGGAGTATTTGCTACGGTCGGCTTCGTCCAACTCTTCCAGAGTGCAGAGCCATTCCGAATGCTGCACGTCGATAGGTCGAACTTTCAAGCCATGACGCTTGGCATCGTTGATGATCGTGGACGGCGAGTAAAAGCCCATCGGCTGATTGTCTAGCAGAGCGCACGTATACGCTGCAAGGTAATGAAACTTCACATAGGCGCTCGAATAAGCTATGGAGGCAAAGCTATGAGCATGAGACTCCGGGAACATGAACTCTTTGACGGTCGCGAGTATCCGTAGAATCTCGGCCTGTACATCCGGCGCAATGCCGTTCGCCGTCATCCCTTCGATCAGTCGTGTCTTCATCCTGGCAAGGATGGCCTCCGATCGTTTGCCACCCATCGCCTTGCGCAGTTCTTCCGCTTCGCCTCCTGTCAGGTTCGCGGCAACCATCCCAATCTTCATCACCTGTTCCTGGAACAGCGGAACGCCGAGCGTCCTCCGCAGAAACGGTTCAAACAGCGGATGGAGGTAGGTGATCGGCTGCCTGCCCAGCTTTCTCTCGATGTAGGGATTTACAAATTTTCCTGTTACCGGCCCAGGTCGGATGATGGCGACCTGCTGGGACAACCTCTCAAAGGTGTCCGGCTGCGTGCGTGGCAGCGCCGACATCTGAGCCCGGCTTTCGATCTGAAATAACCCAACAGTATCCGCTCGTTGGATCATCTCGTAGACAGCGTTGTCCTGCGGGAGCTGGGCATAATCGAGAGCCGCGCCATAGTGTTTCGGAACCAGCTCAAGACAGTCGGCGAGCACGGCCAGCATTCCCAGGCCCAGCAGATCAACTTTGATGATCTTCATATCGGAACAGTCGTCTTTGTCCCACTGCACGACCGTTCGCCCTGCCATCGACGCCCGTTCAATCGGCACGACCGAATCAAGGTGGCCCTGACAGATCACCATGCCGCCTGAGTGTTGACTCAGATTGCGCGGCAGATTTTGTATCCGTTCGGCCATCTCCAGAAACTTCTTATTGCGAGAGTTCCGCATGTCGAAGCCCGCAGCCTTGACGGTGTTTTCCATTGTGTCCGTGGGGCCTTTCCACTCCCACGAACTCGCCAATCCAGCAGGTCGCCCCGCCGTCTTCTTGTCAAAACCGAAGACCTTACCGACTTCTCGGAAGGCGGAACGGCTGCGAAATGTAGTGACATTGGGGGTCATGGCCGCGCCCAACTCGCCGTACCGCTGATACACATACTGAATCGCTCGCTCGCGGTCTGTCTCGCTGGGGAGATCGAGGTCGATATCCGGCCACTCTCCGCGCTCTTCCGACAAGAAGCGTTCAAAGAGCAGGTCAAGACCAACCGAATCAACGATGGTGATTTCGAGTGCGTAGCAGACGACGCTATTTGCCGCAGAGCCGCGGCCCTGAATCAGGATGCCGTTGCTCTTGCAGAAGTTCACGACATCCCACACGATGAGGAAGTATCCAGCCAGTCCTAGCCGTTCGATCAGCCGCAGTTCTCGCTCGGCCTGCTGTGTCGCTTTGGCATACAGTGCCGGGTCATTCTTTGGAAGATAGCGCCTGCGTATGCCTTCCTCTGTTCGCTTGCGAAGAAACGAGTCCATCGTCTCCCCGTCCGGTACGGGGTACGCCGGGAACTCATAACCCAGCCCGGTCATCTCGAATTGCAGACGTGTGGATAGCTCCCTCGTGTTGAAAATTGCATCCGGGTAATCGTAGAAGAGCTGCTGCATCTCGGTTGCGGAGCGCAAATGCCGGTCAGCATTCACCGTCAACAGTCGGCCCGCCTTATCGAGCGTCGTCTTGCGGCGAATGCAGGTGAAGACATCCATGACTTCGCGCTCGTACTCTGTCGCGTAGTTCACTCCACCCGTAGCGAGCAGAGGCAGATTCAGTGATCGCGCTATGCGAATAGCCGCCCGGTTACGATGCTCTTCTTCTCGGTCGAAGTGGCGCTGTAATTCGACGTAGACATTTCGCACGCCAAAGATGTTCACTAATTGCTCGACGGTCTGCCGTGCAGCGTCATAGCCTCCGCCTGCCAGTGCAGCGGCCAGCGGCCCTTCACTGCCACCTGTCAGGCAGACCAATCCTTCGCTGTATTTCTCGAAATCACTGGTGAGCGCCGAGCCTTCCGCCTTCTTACCCTCGCGCAATTTGAAATGGGTGGTAAGGCGGCAAAGATTCTTATATCCAGCGCGTGACTCCACCAGCAGCGGCAGACGCACTGGTTCAATGGGATGCTGATGCGGCAGATACTTCGCAGGCCGCAACCGCTGTCCGAGATCGCTCACCGCAACCTCTGCTCCGATGTGCGCCCGCACACCTCGCCTCCGTCCTTCCATGTGAAGTCGTGGCGCACCATAGACACCGTTGCGGTCGAGCAGTGCTAACGCTGGCAGCTCCAGTTCGGCAGCTCGCTCTATCAACGCTTCGGGCAGCGATGCGCCCTCCAGAAAGGAGAAGGCAGAGCGAGCGTGCAGTTCGACATACTCAGTCATATGTCCCCTGCACATACCAATAGCGGGAGCGTGGATCGAACGCGATGCGGCACACACGCTCTACGCTCTCCGTTACCAGCCGAACATCCCACTCTTCGCGACACCAGTTGGCCTCCGACCACCACTGTCCGTTCACGCGCCAGGGCCCCGCAATCTCGCGGACGGCGTACCGCTGTCCATCCCAAAAGACTCGTGCCGGAGCATTGCCAACGAGCGTCACACCAACGGCTTGCGGTGGACGATAGACACGAAGAGCTGTCGGCACCGAGAGCGGTGGTTTGTCACTCTTCGCGGGTGGCGGAGGTACATACGGAATCATGCGGAAGGCATTCGGCCGGTGATCGTCTTTCAGCTCGATTGAACCAACGCGCTCCTCGCCGAGCAGCTTCCGCAGGCGCGCAAGCGTCACTTCCAGGACTCCCGGTTCCGGTGCCTGCGGAAGAAATAAACCATGTTGCGCGCGGTAGGGTGGAGCAGACTGTGCGTGCAATTCCAAGCTGACAATCGCGGCGCTGGGAGGGTGTGTCTCTAAGTCCAGTTGCAATAGCTTGAGCAGCGTTGGCTTGTCATGCAGCGGCAGAGCGGGTCGGATGATGCGCTCATGTCGGTTCCCACCGTCAAGATGGAGCACAACGCGCAATAAGGCAATGGCACGCGCTTTCGATTTCACTCGCTCCAGCAGCGCATCTGTCATCCGTGCGAGCAGGAACAGCAAAGGTTCCAACAGCTCCATGGGAAAATCCAGTTCCATCCATTCAATTAAGCTCTCTTCAAAACTCGGTTCTATCGGGAACATCAAGTGCGGCCACGCACCCCGAGCGAGCGAATGCAATCTCTTTCCCACTTGCCCGATCCGTGCTATCAGGTCGGTCTCGGAGAGAGCAGCCAGGTCCCCACAGTTGCGAATGCCCCACGACTGAAACATCTCCTCATGCTCCGGCGCGAGGTCCAGAACGCGCAGAGGAAGATCCCGCATCGCGTTCGCCTCTTCGCCTGATGGCACTACTGAGCTACCGGTTCTGCCGAGTGCCAGACACACGGCAGTATCAAAGTTCTGTGAGACCGCTACGTTTGCGAGGAAGCCAGCCGACATGACGCGCTGCCGCAATCTGGCGGCGAGCTGTCCGGCGTCCCCAAACAGAGTGTTCATTCCCTGTATGTCGAGGACGTAGGTGCCGGGGTGCGTCTCCACATACTCGATGCGCGGCGAAAACATGCAGGTGATGGTGTGAAGAATCGTCTGCGCCGAGACTTCCTCTCCATGCACGCGGGGGACAATGACAACCTCAGGGAACGATTCCCCTTGCAGGCGAGTCATGCCGATCTCCACGCCCAACACACGTGCCGCTTTGTTCGCCGCAACGACGAAGTCTGCCGGTGGTTCACCGTCGATAAGGGCAAACGGCCGCTTCCGCAACTCCGGGCGCTGTTGCGCCGCGACCTGTGCAGCGAAATTTGGGGGATGAAGAACGGCGTACATTACCGCACCCTCGCCCAGAGACTTTCAGCACACCACTCGACCCGTGCCGGTGGTTTTTTAGAAAGAAAGGGAGAGCCTTCATTGCGATTGCGCTCGCGCACCAAGTTGTATTGCTGCCGCTCGAAGAGAGCGGTTTCGCCGCTGGTACTGAAGGGACGAGTGTTGGCCGGCTCACAACGCAGAGACAGTGCTGCGCAACTGTTGGCATATGGCGATTGACTGAGAAAGATGAGAGCAGTGCGGGCCTGTTCGGCTGCGAGACGGAACCGATACCACGTCGCCAGCGGAATACGCATCGTGTGTTGCGGCAGTACATCGCTCATGTCGAGGACGATGGCGGCAAAGCCTCCGGCCTGAAGCAACAAATCTGTCGCTTTCAATGCTTGCTCTAAACGCGACCACGGTTTGTCCGTGACCTTTTGCCTGCGCTCCGCCGACATGCGGAGCCAGAGCAGCCGCTTCAAAACGATGTTCGCCGCAGCCGCCGATTCGGGCGAGAGCGCGTCGCTCACATCGACCCAGGCACACGCCGCCCCAGACTGCGTAATCGCGGCGATAGCGGAGAGTCCGAAAGATGTCTTGCCCGTCGATGCCGCGCCCGCTACTTCGGTGATGCTCCCGCGAGGAATGCCGCCGCCCAGGATTGCATCGACTTCGCCGATTCCGGTCGGAAACAGTTCTGGAGCCTGTTTGATTTTGAGCGTCAGGGCGGCTGGCACTCGGGTTGCGAGCTTGGTTTCGATCTCCAGACGGATTGCTGCGGTTGAGGACATGGCTGTATTCGCCTTATGTTCGCCCATTCATACCTGTCCCTGCAAATAGCCATTGCTTCACGACTTGAGCATTTATCAGGTAGGTTATTGCAAGTAAATGATTTATTTAGTTTAAGCTTTCACTCCGTTCGGCATACACTTGGGCGCATGTGTGGCCGCTATCGCCGCAAATCCGACAAGCAGCGCATCGCCGATGCCTTCGAGGTAACTGCCGGCCTGGACGAACTCGACCTCGGCCCAGATGACGATATTGCGCCTGGTTCCATGCAGCCCGTCGTCTCCATCAATCAGGACGGCGAACGCCAGCTCGAACTCATGCGCTGGGGATTCAAGCTGCCTGACCGGTTGCTCTTCAATGCTCGCTCCGAAGGAATCGACTCCTCAAAGTTCTGGAAGGAGGCATTTCTCAAAGGCCGCATCATTGTCCCGGCAGATGCGATTTTTGAGTGGAAAGAGATGCCAAAGGGTCAGAAGAAACCGAAGTACGAATTTACTCTGCGGGGTGAGGGGCCCTTTGGTATGGCCGGTCTGTGGAAGCTCTGGAAGAATCCGAAGACGGAACAGTGGGAGCGCACATGCGCTGTCATCACCGGAGAACCCAATGAGCTGATGGCCCCCATCCACGACCGCATGACAACGTTTCTAGAACCGCGCGATTATGCCAAGTATTTAGAACCTTCGGAGAGGCCGCCGCTTCATTTGCTCCGCATCTTGCCCGCGGGAGAGATGCGCGCAACACTTATCGAGAAGTCTTCGGTCACAAATCAGCAAGTCAGCCTGTTTGATAGTCAATAATGCGGGGGAAGACGGGGTGGAATCGCTAATCATAAGTCGCATAGATTGCCTTCTTTACGGATTCCAGAAGACGCTGCGCCAGTGCTTTATCGGTATCTGGATACATCAATTGTCGAACTAGGTAAGCATAGGCGCTCGCGAGAACCTCTCTGCCACTAGCAGCAACGTCATGCGCCCACGCGCGGCAATCCCTCACAAACTGTGGCCGAGGCATACTGGCTGAGTATTGATCCAATAAATGCCAGTTGTCTGCGTCAATGCCACCGACCCATGCTGCGCTTATCGGAGCAAATTGCGGGTGAAAATATAGGCAAAGTTCGAGTGTGATTGGATCTAAGGAAATAGTGCCGGGGCCAACATCACCAAAATCAATCAACATCGGCTGCCCCGTGCTGCTCAGCAGAAGGTTGCCGCCATGCAAGTCGCCGTGGATGCAGCAACTCCGACTCTGTATCGTCTTCGCTTCAATTTCCGGTATCCAAATCAGCCCGAACTGATTTTGAACAGTTGCCAGATCAGCGTCGCTCATGAGCTTTCGCCGTATCTGAGCAATCGTTACGTTCCCTGTTGGAACACCCTGCCGCCAGGGAGCCAAAAGCTGCTTTATGGCAGGCACCAAATGTGCATCAACGTCGCCATGCTGCAATCGGTCAAATAATGACGAATTGAAATCGTTCAATAGGTTATAGAACACACCACCGGAGTTAATTGCTCCGAAGCGAATAACCTCCACTTTTGCCGGATGTGAGCCAGGAGTCAGCCTGTCGAGATTCGTAAAACGGTTCGACTCGTCGTCGATCACTTCCAGCAAGCCGAGCTTTGCGGCAGCATCAATTTGGAGCGCGCCCGTTCCGTCATGTACCTTCACGCGCAGGACACGAGACGCTGAAAGACCGCCATTTAACGACGACACAATGCACGTGGTTCCCGCACGCTTTCGGGTGAAAATCCTGAGTGTTCTCTTCTCGACACTCGACAAGGTGAGAGTGTGGACGCCGGTTGTGACATCAATGTTGTTGGTTGCTTCAATCTTCGGATAGAGCGTTCGCATGTGCTCCAAAAACTCAAGCAGGTCCGTCTTGGGAAACACATCAATGGTTGACATTGTCTGTCCCTCGCCCCACACGTCCTCCTGGCGAGCCGTCCGAACCAGCTTCCGGGCAAACTGCTCCACTGACGAGCCTGTGAGAAGAATGAGGGGAACGCCAGGCGCACTCTGAATCGCACGGGAGAAGACAGCTTGCCCGTGGTCAACTGACGCATCGAACGATGCGTTAGAAGTAGGTAGCTTCAAATCCAGTACAACAATATCGATGAACGCATTGGGCAATTCGTCGAAGGTGCGGAACGCAGCATCGCGAGACTCCGCCACAGTTACGACGACATTGCCGATAGCTTCAAGCCTCGGCTTGATACCATCCACGAAATCCCGGTCATCTTCCACTAGAAGGATTCGCATGTCAGATCAGCCACCTCAGCTCGAAATGCGTGCCATCTTCTTTTGCTTCCAAGTTCGCGGTTCCTTCTAGTGAGTCCATGGCACGCCGCGCAATGGACAGGCCCATGCCCGGATGACCTTTTTTAGTCGTGTTGCCAGTATTGAATGCTGCATCACTACGAAGTTCTAGCCCTCTCCCCTTGTCGATGACTGTGATCCAATAGTCAATATCGGTTTGTCCCCAGGCGACAATAATCGAGTGTGCGCCTTCAGGAAGACGTACACCATCAAGGGCGTCAACCGCGTTGCGAAGGCCATTGGCGAGGGCTAGACGCAAAAGACTTGCGTCATTCCTACAGATGAGAGGTTGATGGCCCACAAGAGACACTGTCGCCTTATCGTCTGGCACTTCGGTCTCCGCAACCTCGGCGATTAGTTGGGCTAGATCGAACTCTTCCAGGTTTGGCGTCGAAGCCGCAATTCGTAACGACTGAATGCCGAGAAGAATCTTCTTAAGGTATTCCAAATAGGTCCAAGTTGGGCTCTTCGACCGGTCTGAAATCTCCTCGGAAGCGGCAGCTCGAAGAAGCCCAAACACGGGTTCGATCTCGTGAAGCAAGATGCCCGTAATTTCTTGTGTGATCTTTCCGTACAATTCATGTCGAAGCCGTTCGCTGATTTCGAGTGAAGTATCAGCTATGTCCGTGTCGTTGGGATTTGGTGTGGTGCAATCAGTGAGTGCAGCCGCAAGCGCCCTCTTCACCCAGGACACCGACTCTTTCTTTATCGCGGCGCGCAACTTCGGGGCATCAGCTCTGTTGCGGACCCGTCGCAAAGTCCTTGCCGCCTTCAGGCGGTCGTGTGGCGCCGTGGAGCTCAAAAGAGCTAACGCCTCTTTGCGATCATTGTCGGCGTCAGTGTTTCCCATAGAACTTTGCTCGCCGCTGGAAGGCATCACGTCCTCCCTCCATGACGTTAGTGATTGCAGTTACGATCGCGGAATCATCTAGGCCTGCTGCTTCCAACACGAATCCGCGCTTCCCATCAGAGGACATGTGAATCACACGTTCGGCCTCTCCAAGGACCGGGATGTTGGGATTGTGCGTCGAGAATAGAATCTGACTCTCCGCGGACCTTTCTCTAATGGCTTTGACCACCGTATCAGCAATGAACGCGTTGTCTATGTGATCCTCTGGCTGATCGACAATGATGACGCGCTCTTTCTGCTCCAGAATGAGGGGAAGTATGACGGTGCAACGTTGGCCGGTGGACAGATCGCCTATCGCCTTGTATTCCGAGCCATCGAGCAGTGTGAAAAGCACATCATCCTCGACAGTTACCGTAAGAAGCTCACCGAGATTGCACGTCTTCAGGGCGGCGATCAATCGAATAGCTCGTTCGCGATTTATCCCAAGAACTTCGGATATTAGTTCGTGATTCGACTCGTCAATGCACTCGGTGAGTTCCCGAGGACTCATGCTGCCTGAGAGAGAAGAAGCCAGATCGTTGTAGTGCAGGCCGCTGCCTTTAAGACAATCTGCAAGAACAGTAGAATATTGCTCTACTTGTCCGGCCCTCTCCACCTCTACGTGGATTCTGGGACCAAGATCAGAGGAGAGGGATTCAGCGCACTCCTTGCGGCTGTTGAAACGATCCTCACGAATCTGGTCCAACCTGTCCAGCGCCGCTTCACGCGTTTTTTGAAGCGACCGCAATTTTGTGTCAACGGTTTTTGCTGTATTCGTCAAAGAGACAAGTTGAGCTTTCTTCTCTCGCAGACTGGATGCTTGCCGAACGACTACGCCAGCTCCTTGCTGGTGTAATTCAAGATCCTTGCGAATCTGTCGTGCTTTGTCATCAATCTTCAGCTTTTCTTGATTTGTAGTATTGGTTATCTCCGCCAAGAGTTTTTCTGCTGCCAACAACTCGCGCCGTGCAGTTTGAACCGCTTTCTTCGCTTTCTCGAAATGGTCCCGCGCCTGAGCAGCGGGGTCGTTTTCCGGCGCTTCCTCTAGTTCAGCTCCATGCTCAAGGAGAGACGCAGTCTGTTCCTTCCATTCGCTGACAGCTTCGGAAAGCCGTTCGACATACGACAGCCGAACAGCGAGAGCGGACGATTGATTAGAAAAGCCGTCTACTTCGGATTTGCGGGCCTTGAGTGCCGCCGAGTTCTTAGTGAGTTGCTGTTCCTTTGCCTCAGCCTCCTTTAGTTGCTCTTCGAGAGCGGGTAGCTGCGCGAGTTTCTCACCCAAATCAGACTTTTGTTGCCTGTAAGTTCCAATCTCTGTCGTCAATGACTTAATTTCACTTATCGTCGCTGTCTCCGTCCGTACGAGTTGACCCCTGTTCTTGATAAAGGTATCGAGGATGCGAAGACGACCCTTAGAACTAAGCCCTACTGTCTCAATTTCTGTCTGGGAAAAGATTGATGGGGGCACAAACTCGCTCGATTGCTTCGGTGCGGATTCTGCCCCCGCACGGGATACTGTGACTTTCCTACCTCCGACGTTAAGGGTCACCGTTACACGTCCGTCTTCCAAAATCGACATCGCGTGCTCCGCAGATCGCTGAGAGGACTCAACCGTATGTCCGGGCGCTCCGAGGCAGAAGCGGATCAGTTCGATGAGGGACGTTTTTCCAGTGCCGCGAGCACCAATGACCACATTCAGACCTGCGGACAGTTCAAGGTCAAGTCCATCGAGAAATCCTTCTTCGACTTGTATTCGTTCGATATGCAACGGAACCTCACAAACGCAACATAATTCTCAGGATAGTTGATTTTACAGCGGCGACCTTCACTCTGCGGGCCGGGAGGAAGGGCTCCTTCCCCTCGCTCCAGCCGCCAGATGATGCCAGGGTCTTCCGCTTCCCACCTTGTATGTTGTGAATCGAGGCGTCACGATGAAGTGCGCTTCGGCGGGAGGCCGTACCCACCTGAGGCCCGGAGCGATCCTGAGCCTGTCGCAGAGAACGGCCGCCGTCCCTCTCTTATTACGCCGTGGAGAATCGGAGGCATAAAGCCTGGATATTCAAGGTCGGCGACAAGAGCGAGTCCGTGACTGCGGACAGGTACGGAGCCAAGGCCAAATCTTAAAGCCGGAGGCAGTACATGAGCAAGCGATCCATACAGATTCAGGAAACGACGTACTGTGGCATCGATGTCAGCGCCAAAAACCTCATTGTGGTGACTCAGAGCGTAGGTCAACCAATAGAGCAAAAGAGTTTCTCTAACAATCCAAAGGGGCACAGGGCTCTTATCGCGTGGCTCCGGAAAGCTAACTCACCGGTTCGAGTATCGTTGGAAGCAACCGGAATTTACTCTCTTGATCTTGCGTTTGCACTTGATGCAGCGGAAGGGATCGAAGTCGCGGTCTTGAACCCCAAGGTGGCTAATCGATTTGCTCAAGTTATTCGACGGTCAAAAACGGATGCGGCAGATGCCGAAGTATTAGCTGAATACACTCATCGGATGCCGTTCACAGCTTGGGTCGCCCCTAGTTCCAGATATGCTGACGCGCTATGCCGAAGCTTACCGCTTCTATCGTTACGGTCGCACGATGGACTTCGGAGAGACACTTGATCGGCTGGTGAAGCCGCTGAACGATGCACTCGACTACGCGGGGATCAGAACCCTTTTTCGCAAGTATGTGCTCTTGTTCTTTCTTCGCGAGATCGCAGAACGCAAGCGGGCTTTCTGGGGATGGACAACCGATGAGTGGATCGAGACCATTGAGCGTCAGAAGAGGGTGGAGTACCAGCATGTCATAGCCGTCGCCTACCTGCTCTGTGGGTTTTCAGACCTTCACCGGCTCAGCAAGAACCACATTGTTTATGTGGTCCTGGCGCGCAAGGTCTTTGGCAGCGATTACATGAACACCATTGCTGAGCGCGTGCGGAAGGTTCTTGCCGAGTGGGGCTACCTCAAGGCGACACAACAGGCCGTACTGAGAACGGTGTGTGAGGCCCTTTTGTACATTCGCTCTCCACATCTCGATGAACTCACCATCGAGCATATCGAGACTGTGGTTGCGCGCCATCCCTGCCGCACGGGCAGTTATCGCAAGGTAGCGTTTTCGCGTGTTCTAGCATCGGCACTGTTTCTGAAGCGATGGAGATTAAGCGCCCGGCTAAGGATAAGAAGCTGTCACCTGCGCTCACGCTCGGTGTGCCAGCCGAGTGGTGTCGTCTCTGTCGTCTGTGGTTCGACCGATCCACATATGCACTGCGCAACAGGAACAAGAGCTACTACTTCCTTCTCAACGTCGGAAGATGGCTCGGCAAGGTCCATCCAGAGGTTCTGTCACCTGGCGACTGGACCAGGGAACTCGCAGCAGAAGCGGTGTCCATCGTCTGCCAGTGGCATGGAGGCGATTGGTGCAGCATCGATCCGGTTCATGTGAAGAGCCGCAGCCAGATCCTCGCGCCCAGCACACGTGCGGGGCGCATTTCCATCCTTCGCATATTCTTTCGCGATCTCCAGGAGTGGGAGCTGATCCCGCGACGATTTGACCCGATGCGGAGTATGGTCACGCCCAAGAGCATTCTTGCGCTGATAGGCCCCAACCCGCGAGCCATCGCGGACGATGTCTGGGCCAAGCTCATCTGGGCCGGTCTCAACCTGACTGCAGATGACCTGCCGAAAATAGGCGATTTTCGCCATGTTCCATTCCCATCAACCGCCTACCCGATCGAGATGAGCAGAGCACTTGTCACCACCTGGCTCTTTGCCGGCCTTCGCAGCAACGAGATTGTTCGTCTGCGCGTTGGCTGCATTCGGTGGCAGAAGGATGATGTCACTGTGCCCGGCACTGGCGAGACTCTGCCTGCTGACGCCGTTTGTCTGCTTGATGTTCCGGTCAACAAGACCTCCACCGCCTTCACCAAGCCCGTAGATCGGATTGTCGGCGAAGCCATCGCCGTCTGGGAAAAGGTGTGCCCGCAGGGTGTAAAACTCCCCGATCCGAAGACTGGAGAACTGGTCGATTTTCTCTTCCTCATTCGCCTCACCAGAGTAGGTATGACCTATCTGAACAAGACGCTCATCCCAGCTCTTTGCAAGAAGGCCGGTGTTCCTCTTGCCGACGTGCGCGGCAACATCACCAGTCATCGCGCCCGCTCCACCATCGCCTCGCAGCTCTACAACGCGCGAGAGCCGATGACGCTCTTCGAGCTGCAGGAGTGGCTGGGTCACTCAAGTCCTCATGCAACGCAGCACTATGCCAAGATCACACCATTAAAGATAGCCAAGTCCTACGCGGATGCAGGCTATTTTGCCCGCAACCTCCGGGCCATTGAAGTTCTCGTCGATCAGGACGTGGTGCGCAGCGGACGCGCCGCAACCGAGCCGTGGAAGTTTTACGATCTCGGCCACGGTTATTGCATCTACGACTTCTTTGAGCAGTGCCAGCATCGCATGGCGTGTGCGAAGTGCGATTTCTATATGCCCAAGGAGTCCACCGCAGCTTTGCTCTTAGAAGGCAAGTCGCATCTGCTGCGTTTGCTCCAGGAGATTCCGCTTGGTGAAGCAGAGCAGGCCGCAGTTGAAGACGGCGTAGCGGCCTACGAAAACCTTCTGTCGAAACTGACCGATGTACCGACGCCGGCAGGTCCAACGCCGCGTCAGATCGGCGCCGGGTTCGTCCAGATCACGTCTGTTCGGCCGGCACTGCCAGCTTCGACCCCTGCGGAGTCGCGAAGTAACGCCGTTGGAAGTAGAGAGCCAGATTCACGAGAGCGATCATTACCGGTACTTCAACAAGTGGGCCGATCACAGCAGCGAACGCGGCGCCGGAGTTGATGCCGAACACGGAGACGGCGACGGCGATGGCCAACTCGAAGTTGTTCGAGGCGGCTGTGAACGAGAGCGTCGCTGTCTGCGAGTAATCCGCACCCAGCTTACGGCCCATATAAAACGACACCAGGAACATGAGCACGAAGTAGATCAGCAGAGGTACAGCGATCCGCAGAACATCGAGAGGCAGGCGAACGATGTAACTGCCTTTGAGCGAAAACATCACGACGATGGTGAACAACAGCGCAACGAGCGTTATCGGCGCGACTCGGGGCACGAAGGCTCGGTCGTACCATTCACGGCCCTTGACCCGGACCAGTACGGTGCGCGTCAGGAACCCGGCGACAAAAGGGATGCCAAGGTAAATAAAGACGCTCTTCGCGATCTCGCCGATAGATATATTGACTACGGCTCCGCGCAGCCCGAACCAGCCCGGCAGAACCGTGATGAACACCCAGGAGTACACAGAGTAAAAGAAGACTTGGAACAGGGAGTTGAACGCGACCAGCCCGGCAGCATACTGCGTGTTGCCCTTCGCCAGTTCATTCCACACGATCACCATGGCGATACACCGGGCGAGGCCGATCATGATGAGCCCAGCCATGTACTCGGGATACCCACGCAGGAAGATGATGGCGAGTGTGAACATCAGCACCGGTCCGATCAGCCAGTTCTGCACCAGCGACAGACCCAACACTCTTTTGTTGCGGAAGACCTCGTGCAGTTCTTCGTAGCGGACCCGCGTGAACGGCGGATACATCATGAAGATCAGCCCCGCGGCGATCGGGATTGAAGTTGTACCAACGCTGAAGCGGTTCAGGAACGGCACGACTCCGGGAGCAAGCCAGCCCAGGGCCACGCCGAACAACATCGCGGCGAAGATCCATCCCGTCAGATAGCGATCTAGGAACGACAACCGACTCTTTTTCATTGTTGTCTCCTAGGACCGGCCTATCTGGTCGATTTCCCGCTTGATTGCCATGTTCTCCAGCGTCGCCAGAGGCAGTGAGAGGAACAGACCGATTCGCCGGTCCAGGACCGTAAAGGCATCATGGAACGCGCGGGCGATTTCCTCCGGAGTCCCGTTGACTGCCGCCGGATCAGCCACGCCCCAGTGCGCCGTCATCGGTTGACCCGGCCAGTAAGGACACTGTTCCTTCGCTGCGTTGTCGCATACGGTAAAGACGAAGTCGAGTTTCGGCGCGTCGGGACCCGCGAACTCATCCCACGACTTGCTGCGAAGGCCCGCAGTTGAGAGTCCAGCAGATTCGATCTGTTTGAGCGCTTCGGCGCGGGGCTGCCCAGTCGGATGGCTGCCCGCGCTGTACGCCGTGAACTTGCCCTCGCCTTTGTGGTTCAGGATTGCCTCAGCCATGATGGAGCGCGCGGAGTTGCCGGTGCAGAGGAACAGAACGTTGTAGTGATCGGCCATCTTCTTATTCCTTTGCTCCCGCCACTGCGGGTGTGCAGCAGCCTGGTTCGCAACACGCGGCTTTGGGTTTGTTGGCGCGAACGAAGGCGCTGAAAAACTTCTCATTCACTTGAGGAGCGATGGAGTCCACGTCAACGCCCGCTTCGGTGAGGAACTGGCGAGCATCCTCAACGTTGTAGACACGCGTCGGTTCGATGGAAACCGCATCGAAGCCAGCACTGGTCAGCTTCCCTATATACTCGGCCTCTTCAAGAGCGCCAGCGATGCATCCAACCCACAGCAACATGCTCTTGCGCACCTCTTCTGGTACGCTCCCGCGAACAACTACATCGGAGACAGCGAACCGCCCGCCGGGTTTCAGCACGCGGAAGGCTTCGCGCAGAACCCGATCTTTGTCCGCAGAGAGATTGATGACACAGTTCGAGATGATGACATCGACCGTGTTGTCGGGCAGAGGGATATTTTCGATCTCGCCCTTCAGGAACTCGACATTCGTGACGCCCGCCTGCTTCTGGTTCTCGCGTGCCAGAGCCAGCATGTCTTCCGTCATGTCCAGACCGTAGGCTTTGCCGGTTGGACCGACCCTCTTCGCTGAGAGCAGCACATCGATGCCCCCGCCGGAGCCGAGATCGAGAACGATGTCTCCAGGCCGAAGATCGATCAGCGCGGTCGGATTGCCGCACCCGAGAGAAGCCTTGATCGCTTTCTCAGGAATGATCCCTGTCTGATCCTCACTGTAGAGATTTGTCGTGATCGGATCGCAGCACCGAAGGCCGGGGTCGCAACACGCCTGAACGCTGCCGGATTCTGCCACTGCACGAGCTGCGCTTCTGTACTTCTCCTTGACTTGTTCCTGAACGTTGGCCGTCGATTCCATGAGAGCATCTCCTCGCATACGTTAAAGCGAATGTATTATCTCCTGGACGTATCTGTCAAGCCGCATATAATAGTTCTGTGAGCCATTCTCCGAAGAACTACGACCTGGCACTGCTGTTTGCAGCGCTCGCAGATCGCACCCGCCTCAGGCTGTTGAACCTGATGAACGGCAAGGAAGTCTGCGTCTGCTACTTCGTGGAGATCCTTGGGCAGAGCCAGCCGAAGATTTCACGGCATCTTGCCTACCTGCGTCGCGCCGGCATTGTCGCTGCTCGCCGCGAGGGGAAGTGGATTCATTACAAGATCGTTGTACCGAAGCACGCTGGCGCTGCACGCATTCTGAGCGAAACGCTCGCCGTTCTAAGGGAAGACAAGGCGATGCAGGCTGACCTGTCGAGATTGACCAAGGCGTGCTGTGCTCCGCAGAAGCTCCCGGCGCTCGACGGCGCACCGTTGCCGATTCCACTCGAAGCCGTTGGCTGTGTGGCCTGCTGACTCACGCGGTCGGCGCGGCGGCGACGAGCTAGCAGGACAGACTTGCTATTTGCCCAGATTCCACATAATGCACCAACCCAAGCTGCTTTTCTGCGAAAATCGATGCCTACGTTGCCAAAACCGTTGCCGCCAAGCCCAAGCTCGTGCAAATCAGCACGGCCTATAACAAGCCGCAGGAGGGTAGCCCGGTGTTGCCACGCAGTAAGTACGTGGCGATTCGGGAGGAGAAGCCGAAGGACAAGGAGCTTGCACAACGCCCGGAGTACAAGACGTGCAAGTTCACCACCGAGGCCATCATCGCCGAAGGCACCGACAAAGGCTCCATCCATAAGGTCTGCGTCAATCCCGATTGCCCGGTGCATCATCCCAAGCAACGCCCGCAGCGCATCGCGGACGATGCTAAGGCGAAGGCCGAGCAGGAGAGGGAACGCCGCGAGGCCGCGATTGCCAACACCACCAGCATCCGCGTTTTCGAGGCCATCACCGCAGCCGTTCCGGTGCGGCTGATGAAGCGCGATCTTCTCTTCATCGCGGAGCGGCTTGTCTCGCTGATGGATGAAAACCGTTTGGTCGCCGTGGCTCGTCAGCACAGCATCAAGAAGGCGAAGGACAACGACTCCATGAGCAAGTTGTTTGTCGCGTACCTTCGCCGTGCGGAAGAGAGCGTGTTGGGCAGCGTCCTCGTGCAACTGTCTCTCGTGCTGGCAGCGTCCCGGCAGAACGGAGCCAGCGTGCTCCGCGATGCGGCCACGCTATACAAGGTGGATACTGATGCCATCGCCCTCAAGGTCAAACAGGAGTTTGTCGCGAAGGAGAAAACACAGGCTGCAAAGAAGGCTGTCACCAAAGCCCAGCCCAAAGCTGTGAAGAAGGCGATGGCTGCCTAGCCTTCGTCCTTTCTCTCTTATGGAGCCTGCCAACCCGCAGGCTCCATTTCTTTGCGCCCGTCTTTCCCGCCCCGGACGTTGCGCCTGCTTCGCAGGCGCCCCTATGTCCTCCCACCCGACGGGCTTGATAGAAACGCAACTCATGCAACCAGCACGGCAATCCGACCGAATGCTGCTAGCGGTCGAATCCCATGCTCTTGGATATATGTGCTGCTATCGCTGCCGTCATTTCGCGTGGCAGGATGCGACTGATCCAGGTTCCCGCGCGAGTGCTGAAGCGGCCCGGATACGATAGGACCTTACCCCGTTGATAGTCATCCAGAGTCCGACGCGCCACGGTTTGGGCGGAGTCCATCTTCTCCAGCTTGACCGTGGTGGGGCTCTGCGTGAAGAACTCCGTCGCCGTCGTGCCGGGGCTCGCGATCATCATCCGAACGCCAGAACCTTTGATCTCCTGCGCCACGGCCTCGCTGAGCAGAAGAACGAACGCCTTCGTCGCGGTATAGGTCGCATTATACGGAATAGGCTGGAACGCTCCGTTTGAGCCTATGTTGATGATGCCGCCGCTTCCGCGCGCCATCATCTTCTTTCCCAAGACGTGCATGAGCGCCACCAGACTGTGCGCGTTTACGATAACAGGCGTCAGCTCCTCTTCGATGGATCTGCTGAAGAACTTTCCGCTATAGCCGACAGCCGCGTTGTTCACTAGCAAGTCGAGCTCAATGCCCATCCGATCAAGGCTTTCGACGATCATCCCTGGCGCAGACACGTCGCCCAGATCCGCCTGGATCACTTCAGCACGTACGTTGTGGTCGCGGCGCAGAGCGATGGCAAGCGTTTCCAGCTCGGCCTTGGAGCGCGCTACAAGCACCAAGTTCGAGCCCCTGGCAGCGAGCTCTTCCGCATAAGCTTTGCCCAGTCCTTTGGACGCCCCCGTTACGAGGGTGAACTTTCCTTTGTAATCGAACCTGGTCCGTTGGGTCATGTTGATGAAGCCTCCATACAACAACGATCAATGTCGTTACTAACGACACTATTCGTTGTCGTATGATGTGTCAAGAATCCTATTTCGGGAGCGACTTTGAAAACCTGGCAGGACAACGACCCAAAAGCCGCGCTGATGAAGCGAAAGCGTGACCTGATCGTGAATGCCGCACGGGAGGCATTTTTGAACGGTGGGTACGCAGATACCTCGATGGACAGCATCGCGAAAGGCGCGGGCGTCTCTATCAAGACCGTCTATCGCCACTTTGAGAACAAAGATGATCTCTTTATTGCGGTGATGCAGGCCGCGTGCGCCACAGGAGCTGCGGACGTACCGCCCGCGCAACGGAGCTGGCCCGGAAAAGCTCCGCGCGTCGGCTTGAATCTTGCTGCCGTGGAGTACCTTCGACATGCCTTATCGACCGAGCAGGTAGCGCTTTACCGCGTTGTATTACGCGATGCAGGGCGGTTCCCGGAGCTCGGCAAGCGCTACTCGGAAGAGGTCATTGAAGGTCGCAACGCGTTGATCGTGGAGTACCTGAAGCGATGGAGTTTTCCGCAAGGTTGGAGGATCAAGGACATACCTGGGGCAGCAAATGCGTTCGTCGGACTCTTGCGCTCGGGATGGTTCGAAGCAGTTCTGCTTGGAACGGCAGAAATCGAAGAGAAGACCCTGTTGCAGCACGCTAAGACCGCAGTGGTGCAAATGCTCATTCTTATCGAATCCAGAAAGCTATAGTCGCGCTCAGTTTGGTGTATTCCATAATGGCGATCCTCTCTGGTTTGTGGTTGTAGTGCGCTAACGCGCTGTGGACTGGTTGAGAACAGCACGGATGTCGCGGGTTTCGAGAACGTGCTTTGGATAGGCCGACCTCGCCAGCGTCAACATCGCCTGTCCGATCTCCTCCGTTGTGAACACATAGTTCGGGAAGAGCTTGTGAAGAAGAGGGAGTAGGGGTTTTGCGAGCGAATAGAAAACCTGATACGACCTGGTCTTCGACCGCGCACCGTGCAAAGGCCGCATGATGCTCAAGCGGAACATGTAGGCGGCTTTGAAGGGCATCCGCAGAAGAGCGTTCTCCGTCTTGCCTCTTACGCGTGCCCACATGCTTTTCCCCGATTCGGAGCTGTCCGTACCGGCACCGGAGACGTAGATAAATGTCATCGAGGGATTGAGTCGAACCAACGTTTCGGCGGCGGCCACAGTGAGGTCATAGGTGATGTGTTCGTACTGCTCGGGTTTCATGCCCGCCGAGGATGCGCCGAGACAAAAGAAGCAGGCACCGAAGCCTGACAACTCCGGCTCAAGATCGGCATAGTTCCAGAGATCCTGTCGAACGATCTCGCGGAGTTTGGGATGTCGCACGTCGGAAGCCGTGCGACCGATGATCAGAACGTGTTCCACATCGGGAGCACGAAGACATTCGCGCAGAACGCCCTGACCGACCAGTCCAGTTGCGCCAAATACAACTAGGTTCACCTTCCGCCTCCTCTATCTGTGCGGCTCGTCCCTAGACCGCAGACTTCTTGTGGCCTGGTCCGCTTTCTACGGAACATCGGAGAGTGCGCCGAATTTCACGCGCGTCAGGCGCTCAGATTCTAGCCAAAGCCGCTTCGCAACTGTTCCGTCCAGCGCTCTTTTCGGAATCGACGCAGCCTTCGGATACCCCTTCGCCTCCATGAAGCCATCCGGGCCGTAATAACCGGCGGCCACTGCTTCCGCGGCAACCGCCGCATACAGCGTTGGTAATGCCCCGTGGGCAGCATCGTGCGAAAGGATCGGCTTCATCACCGCCAACGTCATTTTCATCCACAGTGCTAAATGATCCGCCTGCAGATTGGTCACTGCGTATCCGGGATGTGCGGCTATGCTCAGAATGGGAGATCCGGCCGCCTTCAGCCGCCGTTGCAACTCCTGCGTGAAAATAAGGTCGGCCAGCTTCGATTGCGAATACGCCTGCATCGGCTTGTACACGCGCTCGCTCTGCAAATTATCGAACTCGATTCTGCCTTGATTGCTTGCACCACTCGATACCGTCACCACGCGCGAGCCCGCCCTTTGTTTCATCAACGGCAGCAGCAGCCCGGTCAGGGCAAAGGCCCCAAGATAGTTCGTCGCAAACTGACGCTCAAACCCATCCTCAGTTACTTCGCGCTTCGGCAGCGCCATTACGCCCGCGTTGTTGATCATCAGGTCGAGCGACTGTCCGGGAAATCGTTCCATCATGCGGTTGGCGAAAGCGTGGACGGAAGCTTGCACGGCCAGGTCGAGTATCTCTGGGTAAAGCTGCGCGCCCGGGACCTGCTCCAGGATGCGCGCGGCTGCATCGTCTGCCTTGGCCTGCGTCCTCGCGGGCAGAATCACTTCTGCGCCCCTGCGGGCCAGCGCCAGCGCCGCCTCAAACCCGATGCCGCTGTTTGAACCCGTTATCAGAGCCCTGCGCGCAACCTGCGAGGGAATATTCGCTGTAGTCCAATTCGTCTTCATGGGTCTATCTCCAAAGTTCAGCCCGCTATGCCACTACGGCAGGCTCGTGCCGGTGAGTCGCTCGGCCTCGCTCCACAGCCGGGCTGCGAGCTCCATTGACCGCCCCGACCGCGGGATGGACGCCCGATGTGTCCGACCCACCATCGCCCACCAGCGGGGGCCGTAGTACGCGCCTTGCTCGGCTTCCGGTGCCGTCGCAGCGTACAGCAGTGGCTCCGAGCCGACTTCGACCCCCTGCGAGGGGAGCAGGGTCCAAAGGGAGATGCCCGACGGACCGATGCCGGAGTTACGGATCGGCTTCAACTGCGCGTCGGTGCTGCGGCCGAGGTTCTTGCCCGCGGTCTGCAGGTTGGTGCGGGTGAAGCCGGGGTGCGCGAGGGTGCTCTTCAAATCCCAGCGGCGCTCCCCGGCGACGGCGGCCAGATGCCGGCCGAACAGCAGGTCCGCGAGCTTCGAAGCAGCGTAGGCGCGAACGGGTGAGAAGCGGCGGCGCGTCCAGTTCAGATCCGCGAAGTCGAGCTTCCCGAAGTTTGCGGTGCCGCTCGACATAGTCGCGACGATGACGTGGGGCTGCTCGAGCAACCGCGGCAGGAGCAGGTTGGTCAGCGCGAACGGGCCAAGGAAGTTGGTGCCGAACTGGAGCTCGAACCCATCCACGGTTTCGTAGCGCTTCGGAGGCGCCATCACCCCCGCGTTGTTCACGAGCGCATGCAGCGGCTTCTTGTCCTCGATGATCCCGGCAGCGAACGCCCGCACAGAGGAGAGGTCGGCGAGATCGAGGCGGCGCACTTGGATGGCAGCGCCCGGAGCATCGCGCAGGATCTCAGCCCGCGCCGCCTCGCCCTTCTCGGGCGACCGGACCGCCAGGATGACCTCGGCGCCTGCGAGGGCCAGTCTGCGAGCGGTCTCTCGGCCGGTGCCACTGTTCGATCCGGTGACGATAAAGCGGCGGCCGCGCTGTGTGGGGACCTGATAGAACATGGCGTTCTCCTCGTGAGGTTAAGAGACCATCGGTCTGCCAGTGCTTCTCGATAACAGACCGATGGTCTCTAAGGGAATATTCGCTGTAGTCCAATTCGTCTTCAAGGGTCTACTCCTGACTTCTTACCCAACTTGTACTGTTAGAGGAAATCGTTAGATGGTTGATTGCCGAAGCAAATTACAGGCATTTCTCGTTTCAAGGTCAGGAGGCTCTGGTCTTCGATGAAGTTCTCTTCGTTTTTGTTCTGGTGCTTTCCGCCTTCCTCGACTGCCGCCCATCTGGTTCGATCGCATAGGCAATAACCGAAGTATGCGCAGCAATCAAGCGCCGCATGTCCTCGACGTCTCGGGCTGTTTCTTTGAATCCCTTGATGCTGAAGATGACGATGCGCGAGAGTTCCTCCGCATCGACATTTAGACTGGCTTTGCTTAAGGGAGCCCGTAAGATGCCAGCGATGAGCTTCGCAAATTCGATGTAGCTATTCTTTACCGGTTCGAAGCAGAGATCGAACATATCCTTGGCGTCTGGATTCGCCTGGACCAGCGCGAACCCTGCCGCTCCCCAGGTCTCGCAAGCGAAGCGCAGCCTCTCTGCCAATCCCTGGTGCTTGGCGAGTCCCTCCTGAATCGTCGCGAAGAGCTGCGTGGCCATCTCGTCAATGACCGCCCTGAAAACCGCCTCTTTATCCGGGTAGCTCTGATAGAGCGTTGGGCGAGTGAGGCCAGCTGCCTTCGCGATGTCATTCATGGTGGTACGTGTATAGCCATAGCGCGAGAAGACATTCATCGCGGCCGTTACTATGTGATGTCGACGTGTCGCTGCAGCACTCAATTCAGGCACGTGCTTATTGTGGACAGATTGACGGAAAATGTCAAGTGGTTGACTTCTGACACTATGACGAATAATGTCGAATAGTAGATGGGTGTTGGGAGGCACATTCAAATGCAAAGCGAGAAGGTCTGGTTTATCACGGGCGCATCGAGGGGCTTCGGCTATCTATGGGCAGAGGCGGCATTGAAACGCGGGGACAAAGTTGCGGCAACGGCGCGCAACACAAAAGCGTTGGAAGATCTGGTCACTGGATATGGCGGTCATGTACTTCCGTTGCAGCTCGATCTGACGGACGAGAAGAACGTCACGGCCGCGATCGAGCAGGCGCATCAGCATTTTGGACGTCTCGACATCGTCCTCAGTAACGCTGGCTACGGTGTCATGGGTGCGGTGGAAGAGGCGTCGCTTGATGAGGCTCGGGCAGCCTTCGAAACCAATGTACTCGGCGCACAGTCGGTTGTGAAAGCGGCAGTTCCTTTATTGCGCACGCAGCAGAGCGGTCACATCCTCGCGGTTTCAAGTATGGCAGGTCTCAGGCCTTTCCCGCTTGGCGGCGTCTATGTTGCAACAAAGTTCGCTCTCGAAGGGATGATGGAAACTCTCGCGCAGGAAGTCGCTGGGTTTGGGATCAAGGTGACGCTGATTGAGCCGGGGCCGTTCGCAACGGAGTTCATGTCGGCATCTTCTATGAAACAGACAAAAACCATTCCGGTTTACGATCCGATCCGACAGGCGCTCATGGCGCATTTCACGCCCGACGCCTTCGAAGATCCGCGAAAAACAATCGCTGCCCTCTTCAAGATCGTCGATGCACCGGAGCCGCCGCTTCATGTGATGTTTGGTGCCCACCTCGAAACTTTGAAGCAGGTCTACGCTGCTCGCATGGAGGACTGGGAACAATGGGCTTGGGAGAAGATTGCCGGAACCGTGTAACGCGATCTAAGCCTAATATCGAATCCGAAATGGAAGGAGCAGACAAGTGATATGTTTTCCAGCCCTAATCCATCACGGCCACAGCTATTGCACTTCCATGTTTGCAATGGTTGCCGCGCAACTCGGAGGTAGTTGAGAACGTGCAAGAGCCAAATCCCATGTATGTTGAGCGGGTCTCGCGGGTGATAATGCTGTTGCAGGGAAAGTGGACCGTTCAAATCTTGTGTGCAATGCGCGAGCGTCCTAAGCGTCTCAGCGAGCTACGAAGAGTAATTCCGTCGGCATCCAAAAAAGCTCTGACGGCGAGCCTTCGCTCTCGTGAGACTGCGCGAATCGTCCTGCGCCGAGACTTAAGCAGCTCCGTATTGCGCGTTGAATATGAAATTGCAGACACAATCCGCGAGCCGCTTTCGGCGTTGTTGGACCAGCTCGCAGAATGGGGTCGTTCATACGATTCGGATGAAGTGCCAAGGAATTCTGCAAAGGCTAACCATTCGGCAGTGCATTGCTCGAACGAGTGACACATCCAATGCAGCCGCATCCTCACTCATCCAAGTGCAGTTTCACTCGCCGTTCCTGAAGCTCTGCCTGTGATCGTTCCAACTCTTCTGCGATCAGCTTTTCATCTGGCAAAACAGTCCTATACTCCGCAGCGAGGAGTTTGTTGGGAAGATTGTCGAAGCGCGTAATGTGCTTCTGCGACACCCTTTTCCGTGCAGAGAATAAGACCCACCGGAGGGTTTTCACCGGCTTTCATCCAGTGCTCCCGAGCATAGTTGAGGTATAGGTGCATCTGGCCTGCGTCAGCATAGCCGAATTTGCCGACCTTCAGATCAATGATGAGCAGACACCGCAAGCGCCTATGGAAGAAGATGAGATCAATGCGGAACCAGGTGTCATCCAGACGTAAGCGGCGTTGACGACCGATAAAAGCGAAGTCGTCACCAAGTTCCAGAAGGAAGTCCGCGAGATGTTGGATGAGAGCTTCTTCGATTTCCGATTCGGAGTATTCATCCTTGAGGTTGAGAAATTCGAGAATAAATGGATCTTTGATAGCTTCTTCAGGCGTGATCGCATCGCTTGGCTCCGGCGTCTCTGCCTTTTCAAGCATCGCGGCCTTATTCCGCGAGAGCGCGATACGCTCATAGAATTGACTTCCGATTTGGCGGTCTAGCTGGCGGACCGACCAACCGGCCCGTATCGCTTCCGCCTCATAGAACTTCCTTGCTTCTGGTCTCCTGACGGCGAGAAGCCGCAGGTAGGCAGACCAGGGCAGGGGGAACATGGCCGAGAGGGTAGGGACGTTTACGAGGAGAGAGGGGCCAATCTCTCTGAGGGAGGTGGGTGTTGCAGATTCTTTCAACGGTGTTGAAAGAATCTGTTTCTCAGGCCATGCCTGGAAGAAGGCCCGCATCCTCCAAAGATTGATCTTGCCGAATCCGCGCCCAAACTGTTCGGTCAAATCCACCGCGAGCTGCTCTACCAGACGCTCACCGTAATCGGCCCGCTTTTCTCCCCGCATCTCCGATGCGACGATGCGCCGTCCGATCTCCCAATAGGTGGCGGTCATAACGGCGTTGATGCTCCGCGCTGAAACGGCGCGGGCAGTTTTTAGCAGATCAACGATGCCACTGCGAACGTCGCTATATTCCGGGTCCTGTCGGTCTAACTTTTGTCTCGGCATTTCACTCCAAAGCCCATTCTAGTAGTTCCGTGCGCTGGCTCGCGGAGCCGCGCAGGGGTGACACATTTCCGTCGAAAATGCTTATGAGCTGCCCGGCCACGACGCCAAGTTCAGAAAATCTCATCATTGTGCGTCTTGAACGCACATAAAGGTCGTATCGTAAACTTCGCCCGTAAGGCAATTTAGCTGGAGATCGATCCACAGCGGTCCCGCTGCCCTCAAGGCACGATCCTGAGCAGCCGATTGCGTAGGTCGCCGAGGTTGTCGAAAAGGTGTTGAGCTGGCCCGCCACGACCCAGCTCACGGCCCAAGAATTTGGTGTCAAATTGGTGTCAAAGGGGGGCGATTAGCCCGGTTTTGCCGGTTTTGCCAACTTCTAACCACTTTACCGTCAACAACTTACGTTTTGCGCGGCTCCATGGCATGGAAGAGGTCGCCGATTCGATCTCGATCCCATTCAGGTTTCTGCTCAGACATGGAAAACTCCTCTCTGTGATGTCTGCAAGCGGCACTCGTCATCACCAGGAAAAACCGAAATGAACCTGGCCGCACTTGGGTGTCGTCGTGGCCCGCTTCTTCTGTCACAGCATCCTCATCGAGGAAGTGAATACGCGGAGTCAGACCTTCTTTGATCCGTTCCTTCTCCCGCTTCCGGACTTCAAGGTAGACATCGTACCTTCCTCTTTCACAACCCATCCAGAAACTTCATTAAGTCACGGTCGTCGCGCCAACGCTTCCTCTTCGGATGCTGCGGACTCAACTTATCGAGTTGAGTCCGAAAACGTTCCGGTGTCAGTTTCAGATAGCGCTCGGACGAGCCCAATCCATATTGGCCCATGTACGCGGAAAGCGCAGGAATGAGGCGGTTCAGATCCCCGCCCTGCCGCAGCCAGTTGGTGAGGCGATGCACCGCAAACGTCGCTCGTAAGTCGTGCATGCGCGGCTGATAGATCGCACCGTCGTAACGCTGAACTCCCGCCAGGTGGCGCAGCCTGCGGAAAGCAACTATCAGTGAATTTTCCCTGAGGGCTTTGCCGTCCTTGCCGACAAAGAAATACGAACTTTCGTTAGGTATCCCGGCGAGGCCGCGTTTGTATCGACGCAGTCTGGCGCAGAGATCCGGCCCGATGGGAATCTTTCTGACCCGGCCAGAACGTCCGCCACGAATGGTGATCGCTCTCCGTTTCACGTCCACGTCATTCCGCAGGAGAGTCAGCGCTTCGCCCGTCCGCATTCCTGTCGCGTAAAGAGTCAGGAGGAACATGCGGAACGTTCGAGCATCCATTCTGTTTGTCCTCAAGGTTTGCCACGAAGAGCTCTCCCAGGCAGACGTCGCTTCGAAAAGGAGCCGCAACTCATTACGGGTATAGATATAAGGTACGAAGGCTTGTCGAAGCGCAAGCGGAGCACGAATGCGCGGCGGCATTGGTAACCGATCGACCAGTCCGCGCGCAGAACAGTATTCGAAAAAGAATTTGAGAATACTGAACTTTACGCACCAAGTGCCGTAGGAGGTTCGAGGGCCGTCAAGGAAATTGAGAATGTGTGTCGGCGTGATCGTATCGAGCGGCACGTCACCGACTTTCTTCGAAAACGATCGAAGGATTTTTGCGGCTGTTTCGAAGACGACACCGTTGGCGTGCTTTGCGTCAATGTAGGTTTGGATTATTCCGTAGAAGGTCACAGGCCCTTTAGGCTGAAGGCAGCGACCTTGCGCAGAGACCGCGTATCGAGTTTCGCGTAGATCCCAACTAACTTTGTGTCTCGATGTCCGAGGAAATCGGCGATGTCCTTTAACGGAGCCTCCATTTTGAGCAGGTGTGCGGCGCAGGCATGTCGGAGGGCGTGCGGGCCACAATTTCTCGACCGAATACCTAGAGCTTTGAACCGGCGCTTCACGATGCTATGCATTCCTCCTGAAGACACTCGGCGATACGGCTGCTGGAGTGTCACAAAGACATTGCGACACGAGCAGCGCGGCCTCACCTTCAGGTAGCGCAGGATCGCCTCTCCGACTTCGTACTGCAAGGGATAGCGCTGATATCCGCCCCGCTTGGCACGCTTAACGCAGAACGTTTCTTCGCGCCAATCGATGTCGATCAGCCGCAGATCCGAGACTTCGCTGCTCCGCAGTGCATAGATGGAATACAGCAACAGCATGGCGTGCGCGCGCAGCGCAAAAGTAGTAGACATCTTGCTCTCACGCCGGAGAAGTCGGCGAACATCGCCCCATGTGGGGCCTCTCGAAACGCCATCGTATTTAGGCACAACGGGTTTTCGGATGCCCCTCGCAAGCCCCGGCGGGCACCAGCCGTGTCCCTCCGCATGGAGGAAGAAGGCCCGTAGCGCCTGACAATGACTGGCAAGCGTCGAAAGACTCCATCCCTGGGCGAGCTTGGCTTCGAAGCACTGATCCATGTCATTCAGAGTCACACTCGAAAGAACCAGGCCGTTTGCGGCCAGCCACGAAAGGACTAACTTCACTCGCCACCTATATGCGTCAATCGTTGCGGGTGAGACTGCACCGATCGAACGCAGGGAATTAGTGAAATCGGCGATCTCTGATTCATAAGGATGGACGGGAGCGGCGGGCAGCGCCAGCCGGTTATGGAAGAGAAGCCAGTTCTTCGCCACCCGAGAGAAGAGCACGGTGGTGTTACAGGTCTTGACTCCTCTTCGATCCGGCCCGCGATAGGCGGCCCAGGCGAGGGCGGCCCGTTCAATCTCTTCCGGTTCAACCGTCCGAAGTGCGGTAAGTGGCAGAAGTTGGATGACTCGCACCATGTAGAAGGAAACGGTACGCAGATAGCGGGGACCATAACCCCGTCGCATCAGGTGGTGCAGGTATTGTTCGCGCTCCTTGAGACAAGGCGCAGCCAGGAAGCGGGAACGAGTATTTGATTCCTCAAAAAGTACGGTTTCTATCATTGGTCGATGGCTCCGTTCTTTGTCTAAGGTCACACGCGATCTGAAAATATCAGATATTGTGAGCATTCACATCGACCAATTCCATTTATCTTGAGACCGCGATGGCATGGAAAAGCGAAAATCGTGGTTCGCAGCTCCTGTCGTTCCGGGATGCGATGATAGCGTTCGACCGACAACAATCTAATGCCAGGCAGGCGTAATATTGCGGTGAAGAATCTTGCCGGCTGTGATGCTTGTTTCTGGTTCGCCGATGTTCGCCCCAGCCTTCGATGCTCTCCCGACGACTCGGGCACACGCTCGGGGTCTTTCCGGCGTCCTGCGGCACGTCGTCCCTCTGCTTTTTCGGTTCCTCCCAAAACAAGGTTCTGCACAGAACACGAGAACTTTCTTTCGGTTTCCCTCCCGAAAAGCGGGCCTTGGCACTTGGAAGCCGGATCCACTCGCTTGAGCTCCACATGGGTGCCCCGAGTCATCGGGAGATCACCTTGAGGAGCCAAGATCATGCAGACGAACCAAATCAACCAGACATCAATTCCAACTAATAAGATCTTTCACGGCGATTGCATTTCAGTGATGCAGGGCCTGCCGGCAAACAGCATTGATTTCATCCTGACCGACCCACCCTATCTAGTCCACTATCAGGACCGCGAAGGAAGGTCCATTCAGAACGACAACAATGCCGATTGGCTGATGCCGGCTTTCCAGGAATGCCATCGCGTTCTCAAGCAAGATTCCTTCATAGTTTCGTTCTACGGCTGGACGCAGGCCGACAGGTTCTTCGCGGCCTGGCGCAGCTCAGGCCTTCGCATCGTCGGCCATCTAGTTTTTCATAAGCCATATACATCTAAATCTCGCTTCCTCAAGTATCAGCATGAGCAGGCGTACTTGCTGGCAAAAGGCAATCCAACGATTCCGGAGAATCCGATCGCAGATGTCATCGACATGCCATACTCCGGCAATATGCTGCATCCGACGCAAAAGCCAGTGCCAGCACTCAAGCCATTGATCGAAGCTTTCACACAAAAGCACGATCTGGTCCTTGATCCATTCTGCGGCTCCGGATCGACACTGATGGCAGCGAAGATACTCAACCGCCGCTATCTCGGTATCGAACTCGATGAACAATATTATGCAGCCGCTCTAAAGCGGCTGCACCCTGTCGGCATTCGCGCGTCGGTCGGATTTTATTCGCCGCAGATTCCGCGAGCGCGCTGAAGGCTCACATCCCATCAGTTAATTAACATCTGCTGCGCAGCCTTGACTCCCGCTCTGCAGGGATTCCTTTGGCTGCCATCGCTCGAATGCCGGATGTGCGACACCTCTTATTAACGGAGCAGCTGACATTCAATCTCATGGTTTTGCACAAGAATAATACGATATTTCGCCATGCTGTCTAATGGGTAGACGATTCCGCTATCCACGGTTTAGCACCTAGGCTGCACCTACGGATTCTAAAAAATGTGACCATACCAAGAGATGTTGGGTACGGAGTACAGCGCGCAGTAGCGAGGAAGAGAATAATCGACATCAACCAATTAAGGAACGAACGAATACGGCTTCATCATCTGACTTGGTTGCTCATCCTGATTGTTCCTTATCGCTTCAATCCACAGGAGAGCCGGAAACTATGAGAACTAATCCCAGGTTCCGCACGCGATCGATAGCAAAATCCGGCTCGCGCCAGCGCAGGTATTCCAGAGCTTCATCGAAGGTCCGGGCAGCGATTCGCACGATATGGGGTTCGGGAAGCCCTGTGGATGCACCGGGCTCCTCATCCATCAGCCGCAAGAAGTTGTCGCGGAACTCATAAAGCAGCGCTTCACACCCACCGTGGCTGCCAGTATTCAAACGATTTGGAGGTCCTTTCTGCTTCCTGCGTTTGCCCACGATATGCTCCCTCAGCGCGCGATCATGCGCGGCCATGCTTTCACCAGCTTTCCATTCTCCACGTTCCAGTCGTTCAGCTCGGCTTTCAGCTCCACCATGGGAAAGAGCTCTACGGAAAGAGATGTGCCATCGGTAAAGTCCACCTCGACCACGTTGTATTGGTCGGTGTAGCTGATATAAACAGAACGGACCCGCTTGCCGGCAATTTCCTTGCTGCAGCGGAACTGCCCGGGGCCAAGCGGAGGCAGCTCTTCATCCTCAGAAGCCCCGTCCCGCTCCCGTTCAGATTTCTGCTCAGACATGGAAAACTCCTCTCTGTGCTGTCTTAATGCAACACTCGTCATCACCGGGAAAGACCGGAATGGACCTTGCTGGACTTGCGTGACGTCGTGGCGCGCTTGTTTTTCACAGCGTCCTCATCGAGGAAGCAAATACGCGGAGCGAGACCGTCTTTAATCCGTTCTTTCTCCCGTTTCTGGACTTCGAGGTAGACATCGTCCGGATCGTGGAACCCCTTCTCCTCTTCCCGACGCAGGCTCCCGAAGAGCCATTCCTCCGTAACTTCAACGCCATGCATGCGGTCCAGAACATCGCCAGCGACACCGGCCCGTACCTGCTGGATCAAAGACTCGTGATAGAGGGAGTCGCGCCTAGAAATACCGAACTTACCTGTGATCTCTCTGATCAGATCGACCAGTCTCTGGGAGTAGATGTTGAGGAAGTAGAGATGTGCGTAGATCGGAAAGCGTAACGGGGGCATTCCGGTTTCCGTGTGATCGAGAGCCTTGCGCCATTCTTGTTCACGCCCGTCGGAAGACGCCATCGAGTTGCGGAAGAGCTTCTGAAGTTTTTGGTTTGTTTCGGATATTGGTCTGCGGGTATGTTTAGATACAGCCATAGCGTCGCCTTCCTAGTAAGGTGATGTGTGGTCAGGGGCGAGTCAGTGTTCGCGCACTGGCTGGTCCCGCTAGTGCCGAATTTTTAGTACCTGAACAGTACCACGAAATAGTTACGAAACGGAACTATTATTTTGAGAAAACCCTTTGACCCTCAAGATTGGATTTCGATGGCCGAAGCCGCACGTCTTCGTGGCGTTTCGCGGAGTGCCATAGTTAATCTTGCCCGACGCGGCAAATTGCAGAGCTACGAGGTCGGCGGAAGGAAACTCGTTAATAGGACTGAGGTGTTAGCATTTCAGCCACAACCTATTGGCCGTCCTGTGAAAAAGATAGTAAGGACAACGTCAAAGAAGGGTGTGAAGCCGAAGAAAATAAAATAGGCTTGCTAACCGCCGATTAGCCAATAAGAATCAAGGGTCGGGAAGAACGGAATGTAGCGGAAGTACGCAGATCTCTCCTTACAAGCAGAAGCGAGCTTGGCTCTCCATTTCTTGAGTAAGTTTGGCCAAATTATGCTCCCCCCATTGCGTCGCGAAGTAGGAGATGTCAAGATTTCTTCGCATGAAGGACGATCAATAATAAGGGACATTTCCAATACTTGGTACGTGCGTTCATTGGTTGGGTTCCCAGTGGACGACAACCTTTTATTCAGTCGAATAGACACTACATCAGTCCACACTGGAAAACCCTTCAAAACATCGCCCGAAAACATCTATTGTAAGTACCCCTAGCAAGCGCAGGATCAGAGCGGATCACGAGTGCAATATGGACAGCACTGATTTGCGAATACGGACAGCCCGTCTAATTCACGTTCATGCTTGCGTCGATTGTGGATCGCTTTTCAGTAGGAAAATGTACGAAGGCCGCGCACTGACTTCAGGTGTTTTCCATTGCCCAAATTGCGGCCACGAAGGACCGTTGAATGTCGAGATACGGGACAGCGATGAGCTCTCGGGAGGTGTGATAAGTTAAATGCGCCTCAGCCAGTCAGAGGCAGTTGTCTCTGTTGCTTCTGTGCCAAGCTATTCAACTTTCGGGACGTTGCCCGAATAAACTCCTTGATGAGACGTGATTTGCTGTCCGCACGCATTGCCAGATTTGTTATCAACCGCAGCTCTGGTTCGGACAAAGGTCGCATCGTGATTTCATCGCGCGCGATTCTCCAGGCATCTGCCCTCGACATGAATGCCAGACCGCGGTGTTCCAAGATTAATTCAGGGACTTCTTCGGAACTCATGACCTGCAATACGTCCCTTGGATAAACATTTCTTTCGGAAGCAACATGGAGAATCTTGTCGTACAGGAAGGGATTAGCCTGTTGACTCAAGAGAATCCAAATTCGATCGTGCAGTTGTTCCAAGACCAGCTCGCGTTGATCCGCGAGTTGATCATCCTCCGGCATCGCCAAATAAAAAGGATTGTCCGCGAGCTGCAACAGGCTGAGCTTTGGATTCTCTGGAATTCCGGTCGTCATAGCCAGATCGAGAGCGCCCGCAATCACCTGCCGTGCAAGTTCGTTCGAGTAGTTACTCCACTGTTTGATTCGTAAGCTTGGAAACAGTGGCAGGCGTACCGACAGAACAGTCGAGACTAGAAACGGATCGGTGTGGGCGGACTTTCCCAAATTGAGGATCTGGTCGGCGCCATTAAAGACGGCCTTTGCCGCGATTACTGCTCGTTCCGTGTGTAGTAAAGCCTCACGAGCTTCTTCAACGAATGCACGGCCTGCGTCCGTTAACTCAACGGTCTGGTGGTTGCGCTCGAAGAGCTTAAGCCCCAATTGACTTTCGAGTTCGTAAATCTGTTTGCTGAGGGTAGATTGTCCGATATGCAAAGACTCTGCTGCACGCGAAAAGTTTAGCTCGCGCGCTACAGCAATAGCGGCTTGCAGCAATCGAATTTCTGGCAGCGCCACGACCATCCTCCGAGCCTGGGATTCTGGGCAAGACAACAAGCAGAAAAAGGGCTACAAATGCACGCTTCTACGTGTCCATTTTAACTTTCTTTTTCCAGTAATGAGCGCAATAAAGAGATCAAAATCGCCTCATCATTCCTGGAACGAATAATGCTCTCCCTAACTTTCATTGGACGGAGCAGTACAAGGCTAACCATCATTGCTCTGAGTTGCAGAGAGGTGAACATGACTACACGGTTTTTTACTGAATCAGAAGTTGCAGAGCGTACACGAATCAGCCTCGGAACCTTACGCCGTTGGCGGCTAGAAAACAAAGGGCCCCGATACTTCAAATTCGGTTCTTTGGTGCGTTACTCGGAAGATGATCTGGTTATCTGGGAGAGTTCCCGGCCCGCAGGAGGGGATGGTTCCCCACGAATCGCACCTATGCCAGCAAAGCGACCGGTCCCCGTTCACAAGGTGGGACTGCGGGGCTAAGCAGCAGATTCAGCTCGTGCCACCATGTATACTACTTGTGGTACGAATATGCCTACTACTTCTCAAAAAAGAAGCCGCAAAATTAAGAAAAGCTTCAGCATTTCTTCGGAATCGGACTCCTTCATTCGGAAGACATGCAAAGAGCGTAAATCTACATCGGAGTCGGAGACGTTGGATGTGCTTCTCAAAGAACTCATGACCATCCGCCAGCAAACGGCGATCGAAGTTGGGTATGCGGCCTACTATGACTCACTCACCGAGGATGAAGTAGCGGAACAAGGCGCATGGGGAGTATTTGCTGAATCGCAGCTTGCAAAGGAGAGCCGATAAATCATGGCAACGGCGCAACGCTTTCCAATGCGGGGTGAAATCTGGTGGACGAACGTTCACACTGACCCGCCAGAGAAGGGGCGACGACCCGTGATTATAGTTTCGCCGGATGCGCGCAACCGGCATGAGCGTGCTACAACGGTTTTGGTTGTTCCGCTCTCTACCTCTGTGCACAAACTTGGACCTGCTCATATGCTCTTGCAAGCCGGAGAAACAGGGCTTCGAATGGATTGTGCCGCGCAGGTCGACAACATAGCTGTGGTGATCCGTGAAAACCTCCGGGAGCCGGCACCAGGTCAGCGTACTCTCTCAAATGCGAAAATCTGCACGCTGGCTTCGCTCGCTAGAGTAGCGATGGGCTGCCCCGATTCAACCGACTCAGGAGAGAAATAAGTGTCACTCTTTCGCCGCGGTGATGTCTGGTGGTATGAGTTCTGGTTTGCGGGGCAGCGCCTCCGCGAGTCTTCCAAATCTACATCTAAGACTGTCGCAAAAGATGCTGAGAAAAATCGCAAGCGCGAATTAGAAGAAGGTTTCAACAACATCGTCGATCAACGCCAGCAGAGGGTTCGCACCTTTCAGGACATCGCTGATGAATTCTTCGACGGTTACAAATTGCGCCTTCCCGATTCCGCAGTCTTTGCCGACTACGCAATCGACCACTTGAAACGACTGCTCGGCGGCAAGATGCTCGTAGATTTCAGCGAGGCAGCCGTCATCAAGTACCAGAATGACCGCCTCGACGAAGGCGCTGCGCCCAAGACAATCAATGAAGAGGTCGGTTTTCTGCTGCGCATTCTGGGAGAGCCGGGAGACATCCTTCGCGTGCGTCTTCGCAAGAAGAAGATGCTAAAGCTCAAGGTTCGCAAGACAATCGGCAAGGCATACAGCGAGAAGGAGAAGGAGCGGATGTTGCAGGCGGCTGCGAAGGCAAGGTCTCCGCATATTTACCTCGCGCTCACATTGGCCCTGAACGCCGGGATGCGCGACGGCGAAATCAAGAGGTTGAGTTGGGCACAGATCAACTTTCAGAAGAAATTTCTGGCCGTTGGCCGGGCCAAAACGGAAGGAGGCGAAGGAAGAACGATTCCGTTAAACTCAGACCTCCTTTCTGTGCTGACTGATTACGTGGGGTGGTACAAGCACAAGTTCGGGGAGATTCGGCAAGAGTGGCATGTCTTCCCGTTCGGATCACCTCAGCCGACTGACCCGACGCGCCATGTGACGACCCTCAAGACGGTATGGAACAACATCCGCAAGAACGCGGGCGTGAAAGGCCGTTGGCACGACAACCGACACACCCTAATTACGGAGCTGGCCGAAAGCGGAGCCGGTGATCAAACCATCATGGACATTGCAGGTCACGTCTCGAAGCAAATGCTCAAACACTACAGCCACATCCGCATGGAAGCGAAACGCAACGCGTTGGAAACGATTGTCAGGAAACGCACAGAGACTAGCGCGGCCGAAAATGCGGAACAGAAGTGCTCAGAATCGCCCGTGAGTTCGCGGGATTTTGAAGGAGATTACCCACAAAAGTCCCCACAGTCGGGTGTTCTTGAGGGTCATCGGGCTGTCTATCGGAATCGTAAGTCTTTGAAAATAATTGGCTCCTCAGGTAGGACTCGAACCTACAACCCTTCGGTTAACAGCCGAATGCTCTGCCATTGAGCTACTGAGGAGTGTTTTGGCGGGTCAGGCTTGTCGCCTCAACTTTTTATATCAAATGCTTATGGTTGAGTCAAAGTTGGTTCCTCTAAAGAGGAGACGCAAAAGCTGCCGCAGTTCCGTAATGGGCTCGTAAATGAAAGGCTAAAGCCGACGGTTGCCGCGAACGTCTCAATGATCTTTCAATCTCTGTTTGTAGCCCTTTGATGCGGCCCATTGATTGAATTCTTCGATCATCCTGGGGGTCCACCGGCCATCGATTTCTCCTGGAGTGTACTTCTGCTGGCGAAGCATCATGTGTCCCCATTCATCCACGAGGTTTGTGATCTCATCTTTGTCTGCCACCTCTTCGCAAAGCTGCGGCGGAATAAATGTGATGCCCTCCGGATCGGTGACCGCTACATCACCCGGCATCACGGTGACATGACCGATTCGGATGGGAACATTGATGCCTGTCAGCATGACATTACCCAGTGCGGAAGGATCGACTCCGCGTACATACACTTGAAAGCCTTCAATCTCTTGCAGGCCAGACTGGTCGCGTACCGCGCCATCCACAACCAGTCCAGTTTTTGATTTTGTATAGATGGATGTGCCTAGGTTGTCCCCGGCAAATGTGCCGTCTTTGATTTTTCCAAATAGATCGACGACAAGAATGTCTCCCGGCTTGAGCGTGTCAATGACCCAGGAATTTTGATCGCCGATGCGTCCTTCGGTTTTTCCGTGTTGGACGATCACGTTGTTTACGTCAGGCCGGAAGGGCATAAACACCGCGGTGACGACTCTTCCTACGATGCGCGGCCCCGGATTGATTACTTTCCAGTTGCCCTCGAATTGATTTGGGAACCCAGCGTCCGTAAGTACGTCCCATGCGCCTTCGGCATCCACATTTTTCAACCTGTTCAGCAGTTCATCGGAAACCTTGGGTCGTCCATCTGGAAAGCGTTCACCCTTCCAACTTTGCGTGAAGTCGATGAGCTGGTCTTTGGAGAAAAGGCCCAGCTGGGCCGAACCCTCGCTGACAAAAGCAAAAACAAATAAAGCTGCACAAATCACTCGAAGAGATCTGCTCATAGAGCTTCCTTTAAATAGGATCGATAAGGAGAAGGTGGAAGACACAGAAGCGGATAAATGGCCGCTTCTGTGTGGATCAGATGCGAGGCGCCCAACCCTTTTCATATTCGCGCGACCAGCCCTTCATGGCTTCGGCATTGTTCGTAATCTTCCCATCTTTTGTATCCAGCTTCAGTTTTCCGTTTACCTCCCATGCAATGTTTGAGAGCTGAAGCATGGTCACGGCAACATTTCCAACGGCGACGGGAGCGTTTAGTTTCTCGCCGGTGCGGATTCCAGCGATGAAGTTTGCGAAGTGAGCGTCTGTCATCGAATCGCGGCCCGTGAGGTCGGAAGAACTGGTCTCGCCACCGGTTTTGAATTCGTCGGTCTTTCTGCCTTGCAGGTCATAGATCTCATATCCATCGCGATCGACCAGTACGGTTCCCGTGGTACCGAGAATGGTTGAACCACGGTCACGCCCGTAATACTTCATGCCCTGGCAGCTCCTGCCTTCCCAGGTGATCATCTTGTCATCGTATTCAAAGCTGGTCACGAGCGTGTCGTAGAATTGCCAATCATCGGTGAAATGGTATCTGCCACCCGATGCCGTAACCCAGTTGGGATAATCGACGCCAAGGGCCCAGCGGCAGACGTCGACCTCGTGCGTTCCGTTATTGAGTGCTTCGCCAGTCCCATAAATCTTGAACCAGTGCCAGTTGTAGGGATGAAGATTGTCTTTGAAGGGTCTTCTGGGCGCAGGTCCCTGCCAAAGATCCCAATCGAGCGAAGAGGGAACTGCGATCACTTTTCCTTCGCCGATCGATTTGCGGGTATTGCTATACCAGGCCTTCGCAAAATAGGGCCTGCCGATCAACCCGTCATGAATTCTTTTTACGATCTCGATGGTATGCGGGGAAGAACGCTGCTGGCTTCCCATCTGCACCTGCTTTCCACATTTTTGCTGGGCCTGCACCAGCAATGCGCCCTCAGCCGGGTTGTGACTGCAGGGTTTTTCGACATAAACATGTTTGCCGGCCTGCAGCCCGGCGATGGCAAGCGGAGTGTGCCAGTGGTCGGGTGTCGCAATGGTAATTGCGTCGACATCTTTAGAGGCAAGAACTTTCCGATAGTCCTGATCGGTTGCAGGAGAATAGCCCAGCTCCTTCTGCACATTGCCGGAAAACTTCTGCAGGATGTTGCTGTCCACATCGCAGACATGAGAGATATGCGCAGCGTCCTTATTGGCTTTTAAAGAGGACAGGTGCGCGTAGGCGCGTCCATTCAAACCAAATATCGCAAAATTTAAGCGCTCATTAGCGCCCAGAATCTGTCCGTAGCTTTTTGCTGTAGCTTTGATTGCAAGACCCGCTGCTCCAACCGCAACCGTGTCCAGAAATTCGCGTCTAGAAATCATGTCTGCTCCTGAGGAATTGTGCGAATGCAGTTGCGAAGGAGCTTAGTCCTTTTATGCACAAAACATTTCGTGTATTTTGTGATGCTGCAATTGCGCACGCACTAACCTTACACGAGCTTTATAACACTCCGCACGATGGCACAATGAGCTGCAGCGGCTTGCGGATCTCATCCTGTATCAGAGACAACCAAGACGTGTGAAATTTCTCTCCGGTTAGGATTTCATTGGCACGAGAAAGAGGATAGTATAGGTGCCATCCACGAACATCAGCTTCTTTAATTAAGAAACCGGCCGGCTTATTTACGAATGGCGTACCCGTCTGTCTATCGCGCTTGGTCAAAGCAATAGGAGGCAAGGATTTGCCCGTCGCACTTCTCGAAGATGCAGTCGCCATCGTCGGCGGTATACTGATCGTTACTCATATCTGATGCCTACTCAATTTGACGCCATCATCATCGGGGCAGGCCAGGCTGGCCCATCGCTCGCGGGACGACTTACGCAGGCGGGTCGTAAGGTCGCCATGATCGAACGCAAGTTGTTCGGTGGAACCTGTGTGAATACGGGATGCATCCCGACAAAGACGCTGGTTGCAAGCGCCTACGTGGCCCACAAGGCCCGCATCGCGGCAACCTACGGAGTGGTTGTTGGCGGTCCGGTATCCGTCGACATGAAAGCCGTAAAAGCGCGCAAAGACGAGATATCCGGAAAGTCTCGCACCGGTGTGGAAGGATGGTTGCGGGGCATGGAGAACTGCAGGGTATACCACGACCATGCTCACTTCGAGTCGGCGCATGAAATAAGAGTGGGAAGCGAGCTTCTTGCAGCAGATCAGATTTTTCTGAATGTCGGTGGCCGAGCCAACGTACCCGATCTGCCCGGTGTCGACACTGTTCCTTTTCTTACCAATGTAAGCATGTTGCAATTGGATACGCTTCCTCGCCACTTGGTGATTGTGGGCGGCAGCTACGTTGGCCTGGAGTTTGCGCAGATATACCGCCGCTTCGGAAGCGAGGTCACCGTGATTGAGAAGGGTCCCCGTCTCGTGCATCAAGAAGATGAGGACGTCTCCGCGGCTATAAAAGAATTCCTTGAAAAAGAGGGCATCCATATACGGCTCGATGCGGAATGCATTCACCTGGAAGCTCACGGTGAGGACATCGCAGTTGGCGTCGACTGTAGAGCGGATGCTTCCGCGAGCATCGGTTCACACGTACTGCTGGCAGTTGGCCGGCGTCCTAACACGGACGATCTGGGGCTCGAACATGCAGGCGTCGAACGCGACGCTCATGGTTACATTGTCGTGGACGATCAACTGCGCACAAGCGTTCCGGGAATATGGGCTCTCGGAGATTGCAATGGTAAAGGCGGCTTCACGCACACCTCTTACAACGACTTCGAGATTGTTGCAGCGAATCTTCTCGATCATGATCCCCGCCGGGTGAGCGACAGAATTTCCGCATATGCGCTTTATACCGACCCGCCATTAGGGCGTGCAGGCATGACCGAAAAGGCTGTGCGCGCATCCGGAAAGCCGGCGCTCATGGGCACGCGTCCGATGACGAAGGTGGGCCGGGCGGTCGAAAAAAGCGAAACCGATGGCTTTATGAAAATACTGGTCGATGCCGAGACAAAAAAAATATTGGGAGCATCGCTTCTGGGAACCGGCTGCGACGAAGCGATCCACTGCATCCTTGACATCATGTATACGGGAGCGCCCTATACGACGTTGCAACGCGCAGTTCATATCCACCCCACTGTTTCAGAACTGATACCGACCGTACTCGGGGACCTCAAGCCGCTGACTTAATTTCACGACTGAGAGTCAAACCGCTTCGATTTCACAATCGAGGGCTCATTGATTATTGCGCGCAGTTTGCGAACGCCTCGGCGCGATCCTTCTTGTTGACATGCCTGTCTTTCATCCGATACATACATCGATAGAACTCATTCCGAGGAAGCTTATATAAACGCAACAGATTTTGTAAGCGTATTCATCGCTTCGCCACTTGTTCACACAAGCGGCAGAATGAAACATCTAAAAGAGGTCACAATATCAGTAGTGGATCGACATTGAAACTCAGGAATGATCTAAACCCGCATGAAGCAGCGCAGGCATTGGCCTGGAATCGCCGGGATTTCCTGCGTTCCAGCGTAGGAGTTGCAACAGCAACTGCACTATATGGCTTCGCACCATTGCGGGCCCTGGCACAACAACGAAATCAGAAGATTGTTGTTGTGACGTTTGGAGGCGGCGCTCGCGACGAGGAGACATTCGCACCCGAAGGCCAGGAAAACATTCCGAATCTGCTGAAGACGCTCTTTCCCCAATCCACTCTCTACACTCAGGTCGTGAATCGGGGCATTCTTGGGCACTATGTTGCAACGGCAAGTCTGGCGACGGGCGTCTACGAATCATTCAATAACTTCGCCGCTGTGCCACCGCAAAATCCTACGATTTTTGAATATTTCAGGAAAGACCTGAAACGGCCTCTAAAGGATGCCTGGGTCGTTGCGCCCAGCAACGGCTTTAATCGCATTGGCGAAAGCAATCATCAATCTTACGGTGCGGGACTCGGCGCCGGCGTGATTTTGCCAAAGCATCTACTGCAGGCCGCGCTGCCTTCGGGAGGTGCAATCGACTACGCGCATCTGCTGCGCGATAACTATGAGACACCGTTTTACACGCCTCAGCTGGCCGGCAGCGAGATGCAAATGCAACAACTGGAAGATGTCCTCAAGCTTTCGGTAAATGATTTTGTCCACCACGCACTCAGTCTCAGCAGCCCGGATGAGTTGTCTGTCTATATCGCCAAACAACTGATGCGGCAAATGTCACCCAGCTTGTTGTGGATTACGCTTCATGACATCGATATCGCTCATTCGGGTGCCTATTCGCTTTATATCGATGGCATTCGGCGCTCTGACCGCCTTTGCGCCGAGATATGGAGAACGATAGAGACGGAGCCGGAGTATAAGGGCAGAACAACCATGTTTATCCTTCCGGATTTCGGACGCGACTCCGATATGGACGCGGGTGGCAATGGATTTCAGCATCACCGAACCGGAGATGCGCTATCGCGCACGACCTGGATGATGGTTCTCGGCCCGGATGCGCGGCAGGGCACTGTAATAGACCGTCCAGTCGAGTCTGTAGACCTTGTGCCGACCATCGGTGCGAGGCTCGGTTTCACTGCACGTTTCAGTCAGGGTAAACCGCTCACGGAGATCGCGTAGCATATGCAGCCGAGTGAACTCACCAAAGCGAGCTTTGCCGCCTATCCTTCTCAGGCGCAGGCATTCGCGATTGCGCATCTGGCTCTGCTGCAAACACTCCCCGCTGTCTTTGTCCCACTGCTCTTGAGGGAGGTTATCGCATACGATGTGCGCTTTCCGGCTGAGCGCCGTACGCTCGACGATCAGTTTGCCTATCTTGAATCTCTCTCTCGCGCAGAACGAGACCATCTTCTTGCAGGCTTTGCTGCAATATCTATTTCGCAGGAGCTGAGCAGCGCAGATTGGTTACATCATCCGCAGCAATTCAGCGAAACACTCACCGCGCATCTGTGGGCAACAAACCAGATGGATAGCTTTCGCACAGCCGCTGATCAGTTTGCCGCAGCGTGGCGGCAGGCAAAGCCTGAAGCAGAACCGCCATTGTCGCGGATGAGTATCGTTCTTATCGGAAAGGGATCCAGCACAAACACCTATCCTCTCTTTAAGAAGTTGCGTCCCTACGGCATCTATTTCCCGAATGTCGATCCGGCCGATGGCTTCACTGCGGTATTGAATACAATTGTCGCGCGTGCCGAGAAGCACCCCGCTCCCTATGACCATTGGTATGTCGATGGAGGCACGCCTGCTCCAATAAATAACACGTTGCTCAGCACTATTTCCTACTCCGATCTCGCACCGGTGCGTGCTGCAATCCTGCGACGTATGCAGAGTGTCATAGCCAGTGGCAAGGGTGGACCAGAAGCATTAAGAACGCTGCTTGCTGAGACGCGTCCGGAAGACATAGGAATGAGCGGGAAGGACAGCGACGCCGTCCTGAATCATTTCAAGCTAAGCATTCTTACGGAAGGCTCCGGCACGCAGATTTTCAGCACCACGTTTGCCCAGTGGTCGGCGCGAGAGGCCATGCGTCGCGCTCAGCCAGTGACCATGCTCGTCCGCTTCGCGCCGCGCCAGCGCCAGCTGCCTATGAATGAATTACTCGCCAACCTCCATCCATCCAACGAGGTCGATCTTGAGGGGTCTTTGATGGATGCGGACATGGGAGCTTATTACACCTGGATCAACCAGCAGCGGCTTTCAGGCTCAGAGCGTGCTACGTTCCTTGCCTGGTTTGAAGGGCAGAATCAGGCGCTGGCGATTGGCCCTTCGTTGCCGCGTGGAACGACGTCGCCAAACTCAATGACGGTTGCAAAAATCATCGCTAACATGGCCTGAAAGGCATCCTGTAGCGATTACTCGTGATCCTCAGTCTCCGGACGATGCGCATACTTTATGATGTCCACTTCAGAAAGCACCACCAGTCCTTCCTGCACCATCTGATCGACCACAGGAATAAAGGCTTGCAGCTTTTCCTCCGTATCGACGACGGTAAGCATGATCGATTGATCGCGTGAAAGGTGAAACGGTTTTTCCTTGTGCACCCTGCGGTGCGCGCCGTATCCGGAAATACCTCGATAAACGGTTACACCGGCCAGATCATGAGCACGCATCGCGGTCACCAGTGCTTCATGCAAAGGTTTATCCTGCCAGCGGTCGCTCTCGCCGATGTAAATCCGCATTAGCTTTGCCTTGCCTTCGATCTTTACGTGCTGGGCAGCAGGTGGTCTGGATGCCTTGGAGGCTTCGGGTGCCTTGGCCACTGTCGTTTCCTGCAATTCGATCATGCCCGATCCCGCCATGTCCTGAAGCTGCCCGAGCAGCTCATTCACCTTCTCCTGCGTCTCGATAAACTCGATCTTCATCGGCAGCCGGTCGGAGATATCGACCAGGTTAGCCGAATGCAGATGGTGATCCGCGCCGAAGCCGGCGACTCCTTTCAACACGGTTGCGCCCGAGACGCCGCGAAAGAACAGGAAGTCCAGAATGCTGGAGTAGGTTGCAGCTCCGTGATGTTTGGAGCCTTCACTTAGGTAGATAGAGACTTTTACGGCTTTGCCAGAAGTCAACATCGCTCCTCCTTTTTATTGAGACCGGGTGTACTCTTATGAGCACGCTCTCGCAATCAAGACCCCGGCCCACACCGCAACCAGACCCAGGAAACAGCTCGACACTACATAGAGAGCAGCGATAAAAAACGCACCCGTCTGCAGAGTCGAAAACGTCTCCCATTCAAATGTGGAGAACGTACTGTAAGCTCCGATAAAGCCAATCGGAATCAGAAATCTCCATGCTGGATTCAGACCGGTGCGACGGCCCAGAAGCGTGAGCGAAAACCCAATGATCAAACAGGCCGTAATGTTGACAATCAATGTGCCGTAGGGAAATCGGGTACCCATCCGGTTCGCAACGGTGGAACCGACCCAATAGCGAGCAAGAGACCCGAGCGCGCCGCCGGCTGCGATGTAAAGGTAATTCTGCAAGTCATATCTCCTTCCACATGCATGATGCAGGAACGTAAATATTCAAAACATATGCAGGGATCGCGCCGGGAATACAACTCCACGACAGGGCTCCCTGTCAGGAGTTATCATCTGTCCGGCCGTAAGGAGGGAACAGCGGTTAAGGGTGAACTCCTTCACCACACCAGATTTTATTAAGTACCAATACGCTGGCAGGTGTCAAGGAATCTCAACATCGCATAGGAGAGATTCAGACCCTCGGTATCGAGAACACCGAAGGTCTGAAGCGAAGATTAAGCAACCCGCTCAATCATGAGAGACTCAATCGTGATCGGAGTCTTCGGCTTGTCCTGCGCACCCCGGGCAGCTTTGGAAATCTTGTCCGCGACATCCTGCCCTTCCACAACCTCTCCGAAGATGGTGTGGTTTCCGGTGAGCCACTGCGTCGGAGCAACCGTAATAAAGAACTGCGAGCCATTGGTGTTTGGGCCTGCATTCGCCATCGCCAGTTTGCCTGTCGTGTCGAACTTGTGCGGAGAGCCCTTCGTTTCATCTTCAAACTTGTAGCCGGGGCCACCAAAACCGGAGCCGGCCGGATCGCCGCCCTGGATCATGAAGTTGGGAATCACGCGATGGAAGATGGTCCCGTCATAGAGCTTGTCACTGCTCTTCTTGTTGGTGACCGGGTGGGTCCATTCACGCGAACCTTCGGCGAGCTCGATGAAGTTGGCAACAGTCTTGGGCGCTTCCTGCTCAAAGAGACGACAGACAATCGTGCCTTCGCTGGTATTGAAGACTGCGTACGTTCCAGATGTGCGGGGCATACATCCTCCTTAAAGATTGACTTCAGCGGAAAGTCCGCTCGTTGACAAAACGAGAGCGAAAGCTCTCGCGAACTGAACGCAATCGCTTATTCCTTTGATGGCGTTGTATTGGATGCGGGAGCGGGAGGCACAGGCTGACCCGCAGGCACAATGGTGACCTTCTTCAGAATGACAGGATCGGTCGGCTTGTCGTTGCCATCGCGATCGACCCGGGCAATCGATTTCTCGACGAGGATGCTGGAGTCGTCGCATTGCCCGAAGATTGTGTGCTTCTGATTGAGATGTTCAGTCGGCACCTCGGTGATGAAAAACTGCGAGCCATTTGTATTTGGTCCGGA
>Ga0207114_1031_pt1 | contig 47091 bp, 42 predicted proteins | sample Alteio_BWMinHeat_70_FD_153560 | JGI IMG/M metagenome (GOLD analysis project Ga0207114, IMG submission 153560) | Enriched cells from forest soil in Barre Woods Harvard Forest LTER site, Petersham, Massachusetts, United States -... | ecosystem: Environmental > Terrestrial > Soil > Temperate forest >... | reverse complement strand
AACACGAATTTCATTAACTATGTGCGGACGATTGTGTCCTACACCGTCGGCATCCGGAACAATGTTGTCTTTCCATTCAATGAAGTGAGTAGTCTTCTTCAATATTACTTTCGCCATAACGTTTTCCTTTTTAATGGTTGAATTGGTTGATGTTTGTACTACTGTTTACTACCTGCGTTTAAACCTTGAACGTGCTGCATCGGAATCCTTCTTAGCTCTCGCAACGTTGTCATGATGGATTTTCAAATGATGCGCTTTAGCAGCAGCATATTGTTCGGCATAAATGTCATGGTCGGAACCGAATGCAGCCTGTTCCTCTTCAACACCATCAGCCCCGTATTTCTTATTGAAGCGGCTCAACACAAGAGCAGCCAATTCCCGCATTGAATTATCAACTGCACTATCATTTGCAACTGCAACGTTAGTGCTATTGTCAGCGGTAATCCACGCATCAAACGTTTTGACAAATTCATCTTGACTTGCAGTTCTAGCCAGTTGACGCAATCCTTTAATACTCAGTCTGCGGAAATCAATTGGACCAGAAGCAGTTGCAGCTTCCTTAACAGCGTGACCTGCACTATCCGCTGCGTAAGGCCCCTTCACTGGCCAGTAAATCCATCCACCTTCACGGCGTACAGCCTTTACGTTGGAGTTACCGTAAATAATCTCCCCACCATGTATGGCCTGCTCTGCGGTTGCGTATGGCATAACTTATCCTCTGTTACCTACAGTAATTTAACCTATCTTCACTGTAAAATCAATGCGAAATTGACTAGATTTGCCTGTTAGTGCACTAATCAAGCTTCCATTCACGCGTAAGCTTGTACCACTTCAAGTTTCCAAGCTTCATTTGACGAAGTAACACATCTGCCCATACTTCTGCTTCTAGCTTTAATACGCCAATACGATTGTGCTTAGCCCAGCTTTCGTCATAATCAAACAAGTCACTAATGCGTTGTGGTGATTCACTATTCTTAGTGTCAATATAGCCCAGGGAATTCAATACGATTTTGCAGTCATAAATTGCAATGCTACTTATCTCGCCTCTCTTATTAGCTACGGACATTAGCTTGGCATCTGGAACAAGCTTCAACACCGACCTTTGAATAAGTGAAATAACGGTTAATACATCTTCTTCAGTAGCTCTACTCACTAGCAGTTCGTCTTCAGGGACTTCCATTGTTACGCTCTCCCTACAATGAATAATTTTGGTTGATAAATTAGCTGTAGTGCTGCATCGCACCACAATAAGTAAATTTCCTTCATGTTGGCGTTGTAAGGCTTCCAATCGGTGAGAAGCTGGTTGCCGTCAACGATGCCCACACAAACTTCACCAGTAGCCTGTCTAGCACGAATGAGCCTAGCTGTAGGACATAGCTCGAACACTTTCCTCATTGCTAGTGTTGTCACTTGTTCCATTTGTTTCAAGCTCAAGTGGTTTAGAATTTCGTCCACTTCTTCTTGTGTCACATTCATAAACTTGTTCTCCAACCTGTTTGTGTTATCGGTGCTGTCACTGGTGCCGGGGGAATTGATTTATTCTTTCCGTTTGACCTTCTATAACGTCTTTTATCAATGTGTTTTTGAACCTGTTTATCTGCTAGAACACTTGTCAGCCTTTCTCGTATTGCTTCAACAGGCAAACTCCACATAGCTGCAATGTCTGCAAACACTGACTCTTTTTGGTAGAATAATTGAATAGCTCTGGTGTCATTGCGCGTTACTGCGTCAAACCACGCCAGCCTTATTACCTCTCCCCACAAGATAACTCTGGGTTACTCACCTGTTCTTTGTCGAGTAGTGTTGCTAGTGCATGTCTAGCTTTGGCCATTGGTATTGTTGCTTATTACGCAACTTCCTTTCTGGCGTTTTTAATTGTTGTTTGAATCCAACTGTCAACCTCACTTGCTACCCAAAGTGAACTAGCACCGAATTTGACAAATTTAGGGAATCTGTCTTCTTTAACGAGTGCGTAAATGCGAGCTTTACAAAGCCCTGTGAGTTTAACGACCTCTGGCAACTTAATAAGACGTTCAGCCATGACTAGCTATCTCCTGTGACGTATAACGCTGCCCACAGAAACTAACTTAACAAGCGCATTTTGGGGATTTGAAAGCAGGAGTTGAACGGAAAATAGAATGGACTTCAACGGGACAATTGCTAGGAATTTCAATAAAAATGAGGGAAATGCCTGTCAAGGGGTTTGGGCAGATTTATTTTTGTAGGGTGTTCACCGGGCGAGTATAGGCACTCAAGTTGGTATTGTTGTTGGTATCGTTAGACCTGTTCAACTCGATATTCAAGCTGGTATTGAACAATGTATTGAAGTATGAATCCTGACAGAGCAGCCAAAATTCGAGTTTTTAGCGGTTTAGAGCGGTCCGAGAACGTCCAAGGAAGCTCACCTCTTCGCGAATCTAAGCTAATCATTCCAAACAGGATACTCGTTTTCAGGCGTCCATCGTGGTACGATGAAAGCCGAGCGAAAATGAGGATACGTTAGACCGTCGTATCCTCACGTTCAAAACCAAAAATGAGGATACGGAGAGAGCGATATAAATCGTATCCTCATGGGATGCTTTCCATGGCTCTGACGGATTTGAAACTCAGGGCGGCTAAGCCCTACCACCTCACCGATCGGCAAGGCTTGTTCCTGGCCATCCAACCGAACGGGTCTAAGCTCTGGCGTTGGAAATACCGTTTCCAAAGTAAATTCAGGCTGATGGCATTCGGAAGCTATCCCGAGATCAGCCTGGCTGACGCGCGCGCCGCGCACGCTGCGGCCCGTGCCCTACTTCTCCGTGGAAGTGATCCCATGGCGGAGTGGAGAGCGAAAAAGAGCATCGAGCTGGCGTCCAAACGAAAGGCGGAGGTCGAAGAGAACGGTGACTTGTTGAACTCTTTTCGTGAGGTCGCCGCTCAGTGGTTCAAAAAATGGAAAGTGGGTAAGGTCGAACGATACGCGCGCGACACAGAGACTCGCCTCGAGGAAGACGTTCTGAGCCGCATCGGCAATCGCCCAACTGCGGACATTAAGCCGTCTGAGATCGCAAACATGATCCTAGCGATCGAAGAGCGTGGCGCGGCGGACGTGGCTCGCAGGGCGTTGCAGAACACCCAACAGATTTTTCGGTACGCATTGGCATTGGGACTCGCCGAACAAAACCCAGCCGCTGCGTTCCGCCCTTCCGATATTCTGAAGCAGCGCATTACGACGAACTTCGCGCGAGTGGAAGCGTCTGAGCTGCCCGCTCTCATGAAGAAGATCGATCTTTACGATGGAGCACATTTCGTGCGGCTCGCATTGCAGATGATGGCGCTCGTGTTCGTGCGCACAGGCGAGTTAATTCCGGCACAGTGGTCAGAGTTCGACCGCAAAGCGAAGCTTTGGAGCATTCCGCTTTCTCGTCAGGTGCTTCTTCCATGCGGTGCAGTGCGGGGAACAACGAATCTGGCTTCACCCGGAACGTGCCGTGCGTGATCTGCTCGATCCGCCTTGAGACTCCCAGCCCGTGAAACTCGCTATCTCTGATCGCTTTCAGAATCAGCAGATCGAGCGTGCCCTGCAGCAAATTCGCTTGGTTATTCTCCAATTTCCGACTCCTACAGAATGGCAATATGAATACTGCTCCTCCTTCCTACAGAGTGTCAATACGAGTGGCATGACGCCAACTCTGAATTGATGACTTCAGGGCCGAATCACTCATTGAGGTTGAAAAGGAGCGATGCGGAAAGAGTAACGAGAATTACTTCCGCTTTGCCGGTTACTCGCGCCGCAACCTCGATTTTTACATGTGAATTGCTGACCGATTGCCCTACGATCCCGTCCAAGAAAGCGCGGGAGGAGCGGGAACATGATACTTCGTGGCTTGGACTCGAGGAATGGCCTGATTCTCGTATTGTCTTTTGGGCTTTGGCTGCTTGTCGCGAACGGTTTGAACGCGCAGCCGCAGCAGACCGAACACGCCCCCACTGGGTGGTTTCTCGCTGGAGATTATCCGACGAACTATCGGATCGGTGTGGACCACGGGGACATGCATAGGGGGCTGCCGAGCGCATATTTGGCTTCATTGGCGAAGGGCAATGGGTTTGGGACCCTGATGCAGTCGATCAGTGCGGCGAACTATGCGGGGAAACGGGTCCGGCTCCGGGGATGGGTGAAGTCGCAGGACATAGGCGACTGGGCAGGTCTATGGATGCGTGTCGATAAGGGACGGGAGATGGTTGCCTTCGACAACATGCAGGATCGGGGAATCAAGGGGGCGAAGCCATGGAGCACCTATGACGTTGTGCTAGATGTTCCAGCGGATGCGACAAGTATAAGTTTTGGCATCTTGCTGACCGGCCCCGGCGAAGTGTGGATGAACGACTTGAGCATTGGTACGCCTACGACGGGAACGAAGTCGCGCACAACGCTGCCTCAGCGGCCGGTGAATTTGGGTTTCGACGAATAGCTAGTTGAGATTCAGTGAGGATCCTCGGCAAGGGCATTATGAGAAGTAAATGGTTTGCGATGGTCGCGGATTTCTGCCCCCATGGGTTTTGTCTGTTTGCGGTGGTGTCATCATTATCCTTGGTCGCCAATGCTCAATGGACACCTGTACACGCCAGAGAAACGAAGACGATAACAGTTAGCGGACCCTCCGGACACTCGCACACTGTGGGTCGGCAAGGTACGTTCGACAGAAATTCATCCGGATTTGAATTAGAGGAGTTGTCCGTCGTCGGCGGAACGTCGAAGGACACTCATCTCAAAAACGCACAGGGATACTTTGTTCTCGTAAACGATACAAAGCGCGCATACCAGATGGATGCGCAGCCGCCATCAACTTCTCCTCCATGGATCGGCAGAACCGCAGCCATTGGTGAGGAGAGGGTCGAGGGCAGGCAGTGCCTGATTTTCCCGGTCTATAAAGAAGACGGTAGCGGAAACCGGCAGTTGATTGGAAAAACGTGGAAAGATCCAACCATCCCTCTCGAAGTGAGGCAAGACATCACAATTCCAGGCGGGCTAGGCGTGGCTACCATATCATCATGATGAGATTGGAAATCACGACGGGCCAAGAGCCAGATAAGTTCTTGTTCAAGATACCCAGCGACTTCGAGATAACACAACCGCCAACTGCACCACTGCCTAGCAAGTGAGCGAACCATGTCAGACAGGTAGAGCTTGCTCATGATTGAAACCACCCATAACGTTCCCGCTAAGAACGTTACGACTGCACAGCGGGACGACCAGTTACCAATAACGGACTTTTTAGGCCCGATGCAGGACTTCCGGATACTTTTCGGGAACGACAGATGAATGTTCAATCTTCGGGGCGAACAAAGGAAGCGGTTGTGGATCGTAGAGTTGCAACATCGGGATCGGACCGTTTAGATAGTCCCGTCTCAAATAAACGTCGGCCTGCTGGTCGACGAGCAAGATCAATGGCAATTCTTTTGGATCGGGGACCAGAAGTGTTGATTTCTGATGATAAAGCTTCCTAACGATCCTCCCGCTGAATGTGCCGAATGCTGTTTGGCCTTCAAGACTGCTTTCGTTCTTGAATGAAGCCTGAAGAAAGCGGCACACCGTACCGAACTGGGGCGAAGACTCATTCATCCAGAAAAAATTGGGGTACCTGGAGTCGGGCCAGATTTGCGCCCGTACCTTTACGGTCTTACCGATGAACTGAGATGGGTGGTTCACGATATCGCAGACAGTAGTCTGTTCTGCGCTCATGTCCGCTGACTGAGCAGGTGGAGGACTCGTCGTTATCCCAATCACAAGCACGAACGTCAAGACACGGAACTTCACGGACCCAGTATAGATCCGCTTTTGTTTCCGGTTAGTCGCTAGCCTTGATCGGAACCGCCTCGAGCAATAAGGCGCGGGATGGCTGGATGATGATTCGAGGTGGTTTTCGATAAGGAGACTAGAAGGAAGGCGCAGGCGTTCTAATCGGTTCATACGATTTAGAAGTTCGGCATGAAAGAAGGCGGTGGAGACGACCGAGCGACCCTGGTCTTTGTTTTGGGACAGCGCTTTGATTTCGCCACCTTCGATCACAACGACGCTAGGATCGTTATGGCAGCCCTTGCGGGAGTATGAATCCGGACAGGAGATTAGATTGAAATTGCGTGGAAAAACAGAGCTTGCGACAGATCGGAAAGGTGAGGCAATCCGGGTGCTGTAACCTCGATCAAGACTGAATATGAAAAAAGTACAAACCGATTCCGAGAACTCAGAACGGTTGTTTGAAGATGCTGAGCTCAGGAAGGAAAAGGGCGATTTAGCCGGGGCATTCAAAAGTCATCTGCTTGCGGCTCAACTAGGAAATGTCCTTAGCCAGCTCGCTGTCGGAAATTCTTATGCCAATGGTACTGGAGTTCCACCGAGCCTGGAGCAAGCAGCGCAATGGTACAGAAAGGCGTATCGCAATGGAGTGTCTGCCGCAGCAATTAATCTTTCTGTTGAGTTGCAGGACCGGGGAAAGATGCGCGGAGCTATTGCATGGCTCAAACGAGCAGTAGACATGAGCGACGGGGAGGCGGTTTTGCAACTCGCAAGAATCTATCTTGATAAACCTAGGAGTAAGAAGAAGGGGGTAGAACTTCTTCGCAAAACGCAAACCATGAAACGCTATGCAGAGATCAGCGAACAGTCTCAGGAGGATGCCGCGGAGTTGTTGTCGTCCATAGAGAAAGGTTAGAGTGGACACACATATCCAACAACAGGTTGCCTTGAGGGGCGGTCTTGCTGCGTCTGCGAGGGATGCCACGCTTCGCATGGGATGGAGGGGTAACACGACAGCGTCCGCGGGCAAACCAGACAAGTGCAAGTGTTCTCACGACCACGACCACGCAATACGATGCTGTCGGCCCGTTCGAAGGATGCGCGAAAGGTAAACTCCATCTTTGGCGAAGGAGTTAACCCACTGATGCGAAAAATCAGAGAGTTATGGGAGTTGCGGGTATCGTCAACCGCTTGGAACGGCGGCTATTGCGATGGAGGCCAGAGCGCGGTTGCCTGGCAGAGGAAGCCACATAGCTACAACTTGGTAAAAGCTATTTGAGAGGATGATCCGTCTAGACCAGGAGCCTGGACAGGGAGCTTTGTGGCGTTCCGGGGCGGTTTGTCGGCAAACAAGAAAATTGGCATCTAGGGTGGAACAGAAGAGTAGCGAAGAGCTTCTGGAGCGGAACTATGAAGCGCGTCTTCCCATCAGTTTGATGAAGTAGAAGGTCATAGGTGTCTGGCCGGTATTTCGAACGCCATGAAGAACGTTGGCTTCGGCAAATATCGTGTCACGCGTTTTTACTTGTGTTGTGACGCCGTCGAGAAAAAACTCCCCGGTCCCTCCACCCACGATCATGATCTCTTCCTCAGGATGGCGATGGGGTGGATGTGGCTGTGCTCCCGGCTCCAGCGTTACGAACCCCGAGGCAAGTGCAGCAAGCTGCTCCGTCGGACCGTTGAATTGGACGTAGGCTTTCGCTCCGGGCGCCGCGCCCTCCGGCCGAATGCCGTCAGCCTTCACCACGCTACTCTGCAGTAAAGGACCCCCGGTTTTCGTGTCCACATGAGTAATTTGCTGCTCGGACTGACCCTGCACTTCCGGTAAGAACGCCATAGCCTGCAACGCAGACACCGAGGTCAGAAAGCTTCGCCTGTTCATCGTTTCCTCTTTGCCGCAAGTCTAAGGCGTTGTGGGCTTCAGTTGGACCTGTTGGTATGTCATCAACGCACTCATCAAGGACCCCATCCTGTTTTCCGCGGCCACCATCGCGGATGGTTGAATAACAGCTATATGCAATATATTTTGTTCTGGGTGGGCTCGTATCCCCTCCATCGACAAATCGAGCGAATCCGTGGTACCAGCCCGTTTGGTGACGGCCTAAAACGGTGGATAGAAGATGCGCCCGGCTTTCATCTTGAGTCATCGGTTGGCGGCCACCGACACCACAAGCTGGGTTGAGCTCGACAACTCAACACATTCTTCCTCGTCTGTGTAAGCATGGCGGAGAAGGAGTCTTTGGTCGAGCTGGAGAAGGTGAGTCCCACGATGGTGTGCGGGCCACGGGTTCGGTTGTTTTCGCCGTTGGTTTTGTTGTCGCCTTGCGTCCCGCTGATATAAGAACTCGGGTCGTAAGGCTTATCGTGACGCCGAATCGTAGAGGACGTACTGGTGACGGCCATGACGTTGCCTTGATGGGAATTTTCCGAGAATCGCCTTGTCGTGCTCGTCCGTCTGGTACGGCTGACCCTTCACGATGTCGCCCAATCCTCATCAGCCGCCTCGATCGGTGCCGTGTCGATGATGCGGGAAAGCATGTCGAAGTAGCTGCCGTCCGACAGGAAGTGCATATTTTACGTCCAAGCCCGAGGCATCCGAATCTGCATCGGCTTGGCGCTTGCCTTCTTTTCCCGACCCCAGCGACGAACCCAGGCATACCCGGTGTGGGAATGTAGATCGCGCCGTTGACAGTCTCGTACCTACCTGGGGGATCGACCCAAATTCGGGTAGGAGAATGCCGGTGGTCCAGAGGTGTCGACGCCGGAGCCGAGTCGCCTGCCAGCGCCCCAGGCTGGACACTAACGAACCTCGAAACCGCAATTCGCCTTGCGCAGCGCTTTCATTACAGCGCAAACTGGAGGCGACAGAATCTGGTTAGATTGCGTCTTCGGAGCCTGCCGTGCTAGCCCGCCATGGATCGCGGCCAACGATGCTGCGTTTTCGTTTCACTCTCGTCTGCCTCCTGCTGATCTCCTCGGCAGCCGCGCGCGGCTTTTCCGTTGCCCTGCCACACACCGCGACCAGCCAGGAGGCTAACAGCACTTCCAGCCATGAAGCTACCCTCGAATTCTGGAACCGCGACATTGTAATTCTGCGCACCAAAGTGGCGGGCGGCGATCCAGCCGAGCGGGCTGGCCGCGCCCACGACCGGATCGAGGAGTTGCCGCTGAATGTCGATCCGAACGAGATCAAACTGCACCCTGTCACCCTGGAGAACCAAGAGGGCATCGGCTTCCTTTACCGCGGTAAAATCCTTTTCTTTATTTCTCCGGCAGACATCGACAAGGAAGGAGGTGACACACTCGATTCTGTTTCCCAGAAGGCCTTGGCTTCACTGGGCGAAGCCCTGCACGCTCGCGAGGATGGGCGGAAATGGCCCTTTATACGGAGAGGAATCCTTTTGAGTACTGTCGGTTTCGCACTGCTCGTCGGCTTTGTATGGCTGGTTTGGAAGGGGCATCGCTTCGTTAAACTGTTCTTACGCAGCAAGCAGCACATTTTTCCGTCGAATCTTCGACTATTCGGCGTTGATCTCTTACCGTACGTGGCCGGATTCGTCTATGCGGCACTGCGCGGTGTGGCGTGGCTCACCACGCTGGCCGCGGTCTACATCTTGCTTTCCTATGCCTTGCACCGCTTCCCCTACACCGAGCCCTGGGGACGGCAGATGGGCGAAAGCGTAATCGAATTCTTTCAGGGTCTAGCTATCTCGGCGGTTAACGCCCTGCCCGGTATTTTCGCTTGCGCTGTCATCTTCACCATCGCCCGCTGGGTCGTCCGTTTGGGGCGGGCCTTTTTCCAGCAGGTAGTGAAGGGCAGAGTCCGTATCTCGCCTCTCGATCCTGACGTCGCCCGGGCAACGGAGCGTATCTTTACCTTCGTCCTGTGGACCTTTGCTGTCGTTGTAGCCTTTCCCTATATCCCGGGATCGAGCACCGATGCCTTCCGCGGCATCAGCGTATTTTTCGGATTGGTGGTCTCGCTGGGCTCCACCGGCATCATCAACCAGGTCATGAGTGGACTGTTCGTGGTTTATTCCCGGGCGTTGAAGGTGGGCGAGTGGGTGGTCGTCGAGGGAATCGAAGGCGAAGTGCTGGAGGTGGGGCTGCTGGCCACGAAGGTCCGCACCATCGAACACCAGGAGGTAACCATTCCCAACTCAGTCCTGGTCAGCCACTCAACCAGAAATTTCACCCGTCTGGGTCAAGGCGATGGCATGGCCGTCAGTTGCAAGGTCACCATTGCTTACGATGTGCCCTGGCGGCAGGTGCACGCGCTTTTGCTGCTGGCTGCTGAGCGTACCGGCAACATACGCAAGCACCCGCCGCCTTATGTTCTACAGCGCGCTCTGTCGGATTTTCATGTCGAGTATGTTCTGATCGCGCGTCTGCAGGTTGAGAAGCTCCGCGTCGAAACCCTGTCCGAATTGCATGCCAACATCCAGGACGCCTTCAACGAGTTCGGCGTACAGATCATGCTGCCGTACATGGACATGAGCGCGCATAACGCTGCAGTCGTGCCGCCCTCCAAGTGGTACGCGCCACCTGCGACGCCAGACAGCGGCAATCCCGCTTCCGCGATCGACCACCCCCACGTCTCGAGGTCGGCAAGCAGGTGACCTTTTCAACACCTACAGGCCCGAGTCAGTCATGCAGAAACACTCTGATCACGCTTGCTGCTTTTGCAACGCTGGAAAAACGGCGTTCTCGGTAACTTGCCTGTCCCGACCCCTCCGGCTGGGGAAGTTACCGAAAAGCTGACTCCCAGGCATTTCGGGATCACTTCCGGGTTGGTGGTTATACATCCAGTAGACAGAACCGAAGCCTATTGCGCAGGCGGCGTCATCTCGAAGATCACTGTTTTGGTACGCAGCCATCGATGGGATGACGGGTCCAAAACCTCCGCGTAGGCGGTGTACCTGCCGGGCGCGCTTAAATCATAAAGATAGGTCAGGTCAAACTTGTGAACATACGAGTCACCAGCCCCGCCAGCAGGCCACACCGTTGAAGGTCCAACACCTGGACCGTGCATCAGAGGCACATCGCTTAGGCGAGGTCTGTCGGTGAACTGTCGCTGAACGAGCGTTGTTGGGGCTTCTCCATCTTTCCCATAGACATACACCCGATACATAGTGTCCCGGATGGTCACCGGCTGATCGCTTATGTTGTAGACGGTCAAAATGGCCCAAGGCATTTGACCAACCTGAATTTGTTCCGTCTGCATTTTTAGCGATACGGCCAGTGCATCGTTATTTGGGGTCGGCTGGGCAGCCTGTCCGTGTGCAACGATGCTGCTGAACAAGACTGTGAGGATAAAGGCGATGCGCAGCCCGATTTTTGAATTTAGCGGTCATAGCGCCTTACCGATTCTACGCCGCAACGTGCGCTAGTAAAGGAAATGGTCGGATGGTCGGCGATCCGGAAGTAAAACATCGTTGAGAAGCCCTCCAGCAACGAATTGCCTCAAAAACGGTGTTTACGGTAACTTGCCTGCCTTCGACCAGATCCCGAAGCAATTTGCTCAAAACGAAACTTCACAGGCATTTCAGGATTACGTCCGTGTTGGCGGTTACTCGGGAGCAAGAAGGATTCGGGGAGTCTTTCCGCATCTCAATTCAGTCGCCTGTCTCGGCTGGCACCCGCAGCGAGACGATGTAACCTGCTTCTGTCGAAGAACGCTCCGCGCGCAATTACCGCAACGACCCGTCTCGAATTCCCAATGGCCATCAAGGGATTGCCCTGGACTAGCACCAGATCGGCAACTTTCCCCGCTTCAATGGTGCCGATAGAGTCCTCCATTGACAAGAAGATCGCGGGATTGAGAGTAGCGGCTTGCAAGGCCTGCAACGGTGTAAAGCCAACAGCGACCAACAGGTCGAGTTCATCGTGGAGGCACCAACCGGGATGGGCCCCTTTACTTTCCAGGAATGCACTCCAGTCGGTGCCTGCAAGCATCAGAATGTGTTCGGTGCGAATCTGGCCGCCGATTTCTTTGAAACCTGCGAGGATTTGCTTCCACTGAAGGGGAGCGAAGTAGCGAAAGCTTTGAAGTGTAGGGTCAAGCCACGTACCGTTGTCGGCCAGATGCCTTAGAAGCGCCTCAGTGAAAGTGTGGGTGCAATCGTTAGGTAAGCGCTCATCACCCAAAGCCATATCTCCGAGAAGCGGCACACAAACCTTTGGAAGAAATTCAAAATGCTCGATGCTAGCCTGCCCCGCGTCGGACGCTTCAAGGGGAGTTATCGATGCTGTCACATGCCCTGCGAACGGCAGTCCGGCCTTCTTGGCGGCGGCAGCAATAGCGAAATAGACATCTCTGCCGAGATGGTCATGCACCTTGATGAAATCCACGTGCAATGCCGCCAATGATGCCACCGCTTGTTGTGCCTCCTCCGGGGTGTGTACGATCCACATGTCATCGTCCGATTCGGCCGGTGGCCCCTCGAGCATGGGCCCGGCGAATATAAGGCGTGGACCATCCCAATCTTGAGCTTCGATGTGGCGTCGGGCTTCCGCGAGTTTGTAGACATCTCCCCCCATATCCCGAATGCCGGTGATCCCGGATGCGAGCATCAGACGGAGCACGCGTTTGTCGCCTTCTGAATGGACATGCATGTCCCATAACCCCGGTATTAGATAGCCTCCATGAGCATCTATGACGCGTGCACCAGAGGCGACTTTGGCAGACTTGCCCGGCAGGACCGCCTTGATCTTGCTTTCCGAGATCAGTACGGTTGCATCCTTTTCCACGGACCCTGTGCGAACGTCCACAACATTTGCGTGAACCATAGCCAGGTCGGAGGACGTTTGTCCGAAGACGCAGCGTAGGAGAAGAAGAACAAGCACGCTAGGACAAAGGGTTCGTACCCGCATAGGGAGTCCTCCGTACGTCTTCACAGAGTCTAGCAATTGCGAATATGCGCCCCATCAAGCTCCGTGTAGAGCCCGGGTAATTCGTCGATCCCGAGTCGTCGCCCAACGGGACGTTACTTCCGCATAGGCGGTGATCCGCCCGAAATGTAGACGATCTCACACACCCTGGTACACGAGCGCAGCAAAGTCAGCTGGGTTTTGGAACAAGTTACCCCATTCCGCGTCATAGCGTGCCCCAGGCTTAGCCGCGACAACTTCAGGCAAGGTCTTACCCTGTCTTTTGAGAGCCGCAACTCTATCGTGGATCTCAACCAACACGTCCCGGAATAGGAGCAGATCGGCTTTGCCGCCCACGACTCCGTGTCCGGGAATGACGATGGTCTTGTCTGTGACTCTTGCGATGTTCGCTTCTGCCGCGCTGATGTGGCCGTCGATGCTGCCTCCTGACGCGTAGTCAATGAAGGGATAATCGCGGTTCCAAAAAGTGTCTCCGGTGTGAAGAATGTCTGCCTCCGGGAAATACACAGAGATATCGGAGTCTGTATGAGCAGGTGGGTAGTAGTTCAGCATCAGACTCGTCTTGTTGAAGTCTAGGGCGTGTTCGTCTTTGAATACGGTGGAGGGGATCGCACTTGCCGGGGAGGCCAGGAAAGTGTACTGCCAGTTGCCTTCGACGCGCGTGGGTTGGGAAAGATGTTTGCGCGTGTTCTCGTGCGCCAGGATACTGGCTCCGGCTTCATGGACCCACTCATTGCCGCCTGTGTGGTCGAAATGCCAGTGGGTATTTATCAATTGTTTGATGGGATCCCCGTTGATGCTAGTGAGGGCTTCAGAGACGTGCGGACGCGCAGTAATGATCCCCGCATCTACCAGTAGCTTTCCGTCAGGGCCAGTAAGAACGGCTATATTTCCACCTGCGCCCGAAAGGATGCTGATATTGCGGCGAAGGTTTTCAACCGTGACTTTCGCCGTGGCGGCTTCTTTGAACGCCCCACCGACAAGGCCGCCTGTATTGAGTGGTGCTTCAGGGACCATAAGATCCTCCTGTCGCTTTTGCCCTTGATCTTAGCGGAGATATTCCGTCCTTGCGCCTAAATCTGAAACAGAATCATTCCCCTTCCCCTTTGCACCTTGGTGAGAGGAAGGCAAACGCCAATTCCTAACAGCGGCGCGTCGCATGATGGCAAGTCGGCTGGCTCGCAAGTGACAGGAGCGGCAAGCAGTCATGCAATTTACGTCTCGAATCCTGAGGTGGTCGCCGCAGTTCCTTGAAAACGGGGTTCAAGGTAACTTCGCTTGAAAGCGCGACGAAGCCTTCCGAACAAAGTGCCGTTCGAACAGTTCTCGCGATCTGCTCCAGTTCTTTTTCCGTCATCCTCCCAGACCTGACCTTGTTTTGGGGATCAGCAATATAACCGGTTTTCTAGTACTAATCTCCGAGCACAAAAGCTCTGTGAAATCACGGATGACTATAGGCCAGGTTGTCGAAGCGCAGCGCATGACCGTTTGTAAAGTCGAAGATCACCTTGGAACTTGGGTGGCGCCAGCCAGTCCTTAAACGAAGGAGTTCTTTTGGCTTGATCGTGTAGGAATCTGCGCGAATCTCAGGCGCACGAACCGTCAATGTTGCATCACTATCGCCGTCGTTATAAACGTCCACGCCTGCAAAGATGCACGGCGCATAAAAGTTAAATTCTCCCCGCTTTGCTTTTGGATCAGACGAGACAAGAGTAAAGGTCCCAAACTTTCCGAATGGCGTGCCAATCTCCCACTCTCCACTGCCCCAATCAATCACACCGGAAGGATATTGGCCGACCAAGGGTGTTCCCGCGGGAAGATGCGGATCGTCAAAGGTGATGAATGAAGGTGGTACCTGATCGCTCTTTCCCTGAATGTCTACATCTCTGGAACTGGTGTGGCGAATGGAGAGCGTGCGAGTCTTTCCGTCGAAGGTATATCCCTCGCGTTGCAAATCATCGCGGCGAGAGATCAGTCTTCCCCCGACATTTATCGAATCAGGAACAAAGTTCAGGCGAAGGACATCCGTAGAGTCCGTGTCGAAGGTTGAGTACGTGACTCTGCCAGCACCGTATGCAATCTTTGTGATCACGGAGAGAGATCCCAGCAGATGCGACTCATCGGCCGGCGCCCATTCCGGCACGGCCTAGAAAGCATCCATCATCCTTCGAGGTCCATCCGCAAATTCATCGGTAAACCACCACTGGTTGCTGAAGGGAGCGTGGGCTGCGGCAGGAAATCCCTGGAAATATGTAACCCAGTTGTAAGTTCGATATGCTGCCTGCTTATAGGCAATGTCTCCGGTCTTGGCGTAGTAGAGGGCTTCGACGGCGGCAAGCCTTGAGCTATGGCTGTCACAGCATTGGTTCGGCAGGTTACAACAGAATTCTTTTCCGTTCCCCTGTTCGGTTGTAACCATTGCGCCGTGCACCATGTATTTCGGCCACTTCGGCGTAGTCTTCACCCAGTCAATCAGTTGGTGTGCATGCTCGCGCCACTCGGGGTCCTTCTCCGGATGCAGGAGGACATAACGCGCAAATTCGAGTGGAATGACCTGGTTCATGTTGTCCATGCTGCCCTGGACGTCCTCAAAGTAGCCAACCCACACATTGTTGTGCATCGGGTATTTCATCAGCCATGCCCAGGCGCCCTTACGCACCCGCTTATAGGAAGCAGTATTTCCCTGATCGAGGCGAATCAATTCGTCGAACAGCATGATTGGTTCCACAACGTTTGCGGAGTAGGGAAACATTCCTTTTCCGTTTTGTAGACTGCCGTCGCGCGCATGGCATCGATACGGCCATGGTGAGTTGTTTTCATCGCCGGGCTTGAAGTTTTTGGCGAGCGCTTCAGCGCAGCGAATCGCCGCGCGTAGATACTTCGTGTTTCCTGTCATTTCATAAAGTCGGAGATAGGCATAGCCGTCTTCTCCAACTACATGAGGCTCGACGAAATCCTCTCCGTGCTGGCTCCAGCCGGTGTAGCGAGCGCTGCCCGGATTTGCGGACGGATAAGGCACCTGGGACCAGGCGTAGCCTTCCCGAGTCAGACCATTTTCCAGTTCGTAATCTACAAAGTTTTCAAGAAATTCCAGGCTGTGCGGGTCGCCAGTATAGGGATACAGGCGTTCGATAAAGCCCTGCATCATCGCACGCAGATAGCCTGTGGAATTGACCCAATGCGGGTCCGGGATCAATTCAAATGTCGTGCGGTCAAAATCGAAACAGCAGAAATAGTAGGGCAGGCGCTGACGATTGTATTGGTCCCACACAATCGTCCATTGCGAAAGAAAATATGCGGAATAGGAGTATCCAGTATTATCTGGCATTGGCCACGGCAGCAGCTTTCCCTCGCTGTCCAATGCAACAGGCCGGCCGGCGATGGTTGACTGGTCTACCGTCGAGATGACTGGAAATGGCTGTTGTCCAGCAACCAGCGGCACGCTTAAGAAGATTGCAATGAACACTCTCGCCAATCCAGTAGATTTCTTCATGCTTAGCTCAGCAATAAATGCAGCATCGGGAGCATCGCTGCTTTCGTTCCGTTGGCATCTGTAGGGCTTTTTGGGCGCACGATGGATTTGATTGAATAGCGGTCGCGACTTGTGAATATCATGTATTTGTCCAGAGCGATGGTACTGTAATCGCGCGCGTAGCGGACATGGTAGCCGAAATGCCGACTGTTTGAAGGCTGTTAGCGAAGGTCGTATTCGTTTTCGGGCGATGGCCTCCGCAACCCGCCCTTGCCCCTTTCGCATCCATAATCTATAGATGAAAGTTCTGAAAGTTGCAGTATGCCTTCTCGCCATGTCTCTGTCGTCAGCTCTGCGAGCTGACGACAAAGCACGCTTTGACCTGGCGGGTCCTACGATCGACATCCGTGTAACACGAGGACTTTCGACGCTCCCCATCGCCCAAGTCCCCAACCTTCAGCCAGGCGACAAGATATGGATCAAGGCTGACCTTCCGCAGAGCCAGTCGAATCATCTGATACTGATCGTTGCCTTTCTTCGCGGCACGACAAATGAGCCTCCCGACAATTGGTTCACCGAGATTGATACCTGGAACAAGAAAACTGCTGAGGGGACAACCGTCACCGTCCCGAACGAAGCAGAGGAGGCCCTGCTTTTTGTAGCGCCTGAAACCGGCGGCGATTTCAAAACGCTTCGCTCCGCCGTCAAGGGTAAGCCGGGCCTGTTCATTCGCGCCGATACCGATCTTAATGAAGCATCTTTCGAGCAGCAGCGCATCGAACGGTACCTGGCAGCTATGAAAACGGTTCCGCAAGACGACCCGAAAGCCATTCAGGAACACTCTGCGAAGCTAGCTGCCACGCTCGCCCTCAAGCCGAACGCCGATTGCTTCAAGCAGCCCGTCGATCAACAGGTTATCTGCCTGACCCAGTCCAGCGCCCCCGTTCTCCTTGATGACGGACATGGACAAAGCATTGCCGAAGCGATATCTACCGGTCCATCCTCTGACTTTATCAATGCTGCTTCCTACACACAGCCTGTCGGGGCGGGCCTTTACTCAGCATATGTCGGCGCAGTTGTTGATCTCGTTCACCTCGTCGGCATGCTACGCACGGCGCAGTACCAGTACATTCCCGGACTCAGCTTTCCACAGGGTTCTTCGCTCAGTCTGAGGCTCAACGCGCCGCCCTCCTTCCACAAACCCGAATCGGTCATTGTCATCGGTCTGCCGGCCATTCAGAAGGCCAAGCTGCCGCCGCTTCATCCACACGATCCCAACCAGGTCGCGTGTTTGTTGCAATCGAAATTGACCATTCCTCTGGAAGGCGCGCCACTTGTTTTTTCGAGCAGTTTCGCGCACGGTCTGGTTCTGCACCTCAACCGAACCGGTGCGCCTACCGATATACCGCTGATGCCTGACGCGTTCGAAGGCGGACTCGTCATGGCAAAGGAAGAGAAGAGTGAGCCGCTGCACGATGCGAAGCCTCAAGGCAATAGCGCGTTACTCGCGACGCCTGACGTTAAGATCGGCGCGACGACCGATTTAACAATTACGGGGATCGTCCGTGGCTATTGGGGCTTCGATCCCTTCGAAGGCCCCACCATCACGGTGCAGCAGGTCAAAGGTAAGGATTGGAAGATCGTGGACAGCGCTCAGCTGCTCGTCGGGCAGGATAGTCACCTCACGCTTAAAGGTGACGGCAGCGCGTGCGTCGAGCACATTTCCCTGGCCAGCGACCACGCGAAAGATGTAGACGTCTCCTTCAAGTCGGCCCCCGGTAAGGATGCGAAAAACACACTGGCTTTGGACGTTTCGCTCAAAACCGTTCAACCCGGCGGTTATTCTCTTGCTATCCAACAGTACGGCGACTCGGATAGAGACCATGTCCCGCTCACGGCGTACACCGCCGGCATACACCTCGACGCCATCACGATCCACGGTGGCGATAAGACAGCCGTACTCACGGGCGAGGGCCTCAAGGATGTGGTCTCTGTCGAGATCGATAAACAGACCTTCACTCCTAGCGGCGAAGGCAACGACGACAAGACTATGCATCTTCAGGCAGACACTGGAGTCTCGCCCGACGACGGCTCCCACGCGACGGCGAAGCTGAAAGACGGTCGCACGATGCCCGTTAAGATCTCCGCCGCAGCTGCGCGCCCGGAACTGAAGTTGCTTTCATTCAAGGCCACCTCCGCTCAGAAGGATGGCACGTTGCCCGTCAGTTTTGGCGCCAAGGACGACATCTTGCTTGAGGGTAAGCTCACCTTCGTGGTGCAAACGAAGGACGCCTTTCCCCGCACACAGACCATTGAAGTCGCTACCGCCGATGGCTCGGTCCACACCACGCTCTCACTTTCAACGAATAACCTCGTGCTCCAGGACGACCATACGGCGGTTGCCACTCTGGATCCCTCGAAAGCGTTCGGTCAATCGGCATTTGGCAAATTGCAGATGCGTCCGGTCGCTGCAGACGGCACGCCAGGGAACTGGACTCCACTTGGCATTCTCGTTCGCGCGCCGCAGATCACAGCGATCCACTGCAGCGGGGCAGACGCTCCTAACTGCACTGTCGAAGGCAGTAACTTGTTCCTCGTGCAGTCCTTCGGCGCAACCAAAGATTTTGACAATCCGACCAATGTACCTACTGGCTTCGACGAAAATAACTTCACCGTGCCGACGCCGGCCGATGGAGCAACGCTGTACCTCAAGTTGCGCGATGATCCCAGCGCGGTCTCTGCTGTAACGCTGCCCACACCTATGCAAAAACCGACATCGTCTGCCGCATCAACTTCTCCGACTGCCACACCAGCATCTGTGGCAGCACCCGCGGTCCAGGACACAACAACGGCACCTACTAAGACTGCCCCAGCGCCAAAGCCTGATCCGTCGTCGACACCGTCGCCAACATCCGGGCCACCTCAAGATCAGAATTAGCGCACGGGTCAAGCGAAACATTGACCCAATGCAGAGGGGCAACAGACCGGCACTCCGTGCGCCTGACGATTCGTCGACGAGATTGCGCCGCATGGCGATTTCGATAAGGAGAAATACGTTTTCGTCACGAGATTCGCGGCTAGTCGCGAGCAGAAAGTAAGCTATTGCCCTCTCAATTTCCGTAGTCCATGGTTGCCCGTCTTCTTCAGGTATCGTCTATACCGTCCTCAGCGCTTCAATGGAGTGGAGGTTGACAGCCCATCGCAGAGGAAGGAAAGCGGCAATGAGTGCAATGACGCATAAGAGAAAGTCTGCTGCTGCAAAGACCGTTACGCTACTCGGCGCTACCCCGAAGAGAAAGTTGCGGATCAAGCGTGCGGAGGTGAATACCGTGACGGCTCCCAAGATGATGCCGATGAGGATGAGACGAATGACCTGGCGCAGAACGAGCAGCACGATGCGGGAGCGCGTTGCGCCGAGGGCCATGCGTACGCCGAACTCCACGGTTCGCTGGGTGACCATGCGCGCGAAGAGACCGTGAATGCCGATGCCGCTTAGGAGCAATGCCAGTCCGGCGAAGAATCCAGAGAGCGAGGCCATCAGCCTCTCAAGCAATGTCGAGTCGTCAAGCTGCCTGCTAATCGGAGTGATGTCGAGCTCAGGGCTTCCCGGCGCGATTTCATGCAAGGCCTGCAGGTGGGCATTCTTTGCGTCAGTGAACGAGGGTGCGTAGATCTCGATTCGCGCTAGGGGCGTACCCTTGCAGGCAATATGGACCCCAAGCGAAATAGGCCAATCAGCGTCACGCTGATCGCTCTCGCATTCTTGTCGAACAGGCGCGGCGGTAGGGGATGGGCTGGTCTCCGCTCATTCCGTTCGAATGCCCTGAATCAGCATACTGAGTGTCGTGCGCATACCAGGCGACTGATTGCACATTTTAGACCAATGAACAACTGTAAAGGCGAGTTACTTCGCACCCTTGCGCATCCACCCAGGCGCGCTGCCTGGCGAAGTTCTGGGCTGCTATCTTCTGCCCGAATAGCAACACGAATCGGATTCATTGCCGGCACGCATGGCGCAAACGCGGCAGCACCAGTCTAAAGACGCAACACCCAAGGACGATTCATTTTCTCTTCCTTTTTTTCACTGGCTAAACAGGACTGTTTGCCAAGAGAAATCTCAATGCTTCCTTCCTCGGGTGAGATGCGTTAGGGCGTTCACGTCTGTTGGAGCACCGAAGTTGTTCTCTGACGTACATCCGATCGAGAAACTTTCGCTGGCAATCAGGGTTTTATCCAATAGCGGTATGCCTGATCTAGCAAAGGCAGAATAGGAAGAAAAAAATGAAACGCGCAAAGAACAGGCTCGTATCGGCATTGGCTGCGACCTTGCTTTTGGGAGCAGTAGTTTCACAGTACGCGGTTGCCGAGAATCAATCTTTCAAGAGTGACGCTGACCTTCAGGCTGAAGTGATGAATAAAGCCCTGAATAAGCCGAATCTGAAAGGCGTTCAAGTCACCGCTCACGAAGGGGTGATCGCGCTGACCGGAACCGTCGACAGGTTCTATCTGAAGGAAGAAGCGGATAAGCGAAGTCACAAAATCAAAGGTATCAAAGCTATCTCAGACGAAATCCAGGTGGCGAGTGGGACCATTCCCGATCCCGTGCTTGAGCAGAAACTGGTCAAAGCGATTTCGTATGATCGTGTTGGATATGGCACCACGCCCTTTAACGCCATTTCAGTGAGCGTGAACAATGGAGAGGTGACACTCGGTGGGCATGCATACGGTCCCGTAGATGCCAGTTCCGCCTTCGCTTTGGCTGCCAGTTCTCCGGGCGTTAAGAATGTGATCAATGAGATTAAGATTGATCCGGCCTCGCCCATGGATGATCGCACCCGCATTCGGGTATATCGGACGGTCTACGGGTATTCCATGCTGAACAAATATGCTATGGATCCGGCAAAGCCGATACGAATCTCTGTACAGAACGGTGATGTAACGCTGTACGGAGTAGTGAACAACCAGGCTGATAAGAACGTGGCCGGCCTGCGCGCAAACACAGTGCCCGGAGTTTTCAAGGTCACAAATGAGCTTCGGGTGGCCGGAGCAACTGAGCACAATTAGTTTCGCCTGTCCAACGGATCAGCCGGATCCAACATCGGGTGCGATGTCAATCGCACCCCATTTCCTTTGCCCGGAGATGATCCCAGTCTTCGCGACTCCGTAGTGATGAGTGCGACTTGTTGAGAGATGTTTTCTGCGCCCGGGTTTCCGGCAAGCATTGAGTGTTACAACACGTATATGAGTGTTGCAACATGTATCGCGATTAAAAAAGTGCAATTTCTCTCTTCGACAAACGCTCTTTCAGTTGGCTAAAGAGCCATCTCCCAATTAGAATCGAAGGACTGGAAAGGAATGATCGGTCGTGCTATATTAACCAGGGATGAACCAGACAGGACGAGCTACACGGGACCGTATTCTAGACTCTGGTCTGAACCTTTTGAGTACTTCGGGCTTTGCCGGAGTAACCATAGGTCTATTGGCCAGCCAGGTTGGCATGTCCAAGAGCGGTCTCTTCGCCCATTTCAAATCCAAAGAAGAGATTGATATTGCTCTCTTAGAGCAGATGGTAGAGGTTGCCCATAAGACTGTCGTCGTTCCGGCAATGCGTGCCCAGCAGGGATTGCCACGATTGACGGCGCTCGTAGAGAACTGGTTTGGCTGGTCTACAAAGGCTGGTCTCCTGGGGGGGTGCCCAGCTGCGGCTGGGATGTTCGAACTCGATGATGTGGAAGGACCGGTACGAGAGAAATTGCTTGAGCTAGAGAAACAATGGAATGAGATTCTCAAGCAATTTATTGCCGAGTCGATTGCCACTGGGGACCTTCGCAAGGATCTCGATATCGATCAGTTTATCTGGGAGTTGATGGGATTCTACCTAAACCACCACGCGAGTCGCAGGTTCATGCGCAATCGGGATACAAACATGCGGGCAAAAAAGGCTTTTCAAGGATTGATTGACAGGTCGAGATCTATGGGCTCGAAACGGGCTGCCAAGGCGCGCTAAGCCGTGAGAGCAGGCAAACTCCCACACTCAATGCGAGCATGAGAAGGATGATCAGGTAGGTCTAGGATCCGTCGCGGCTAAGCTTCCGAAACCACGGGCAGTTTAGCGGCGTCCCAGGTGGCTAGGCCGCCGGCCATCTCGATGAGATCCGTAATCCCATAACGGTGCAGTATGCTAATGGCGATCGAAGACCGGTATCCGCCCGCGCAATGAACGGCAATGCGACGGTCGCGGGGGACTTCAGCGATACGCTCCTGCAAATGGTTGAGCGGGATGTTCATACTTCTGGCGATATGCTTGGTCGCCCACTCGCGCGCATTCCTGATATCCAGCACCAGGGGCGGCTCTGCACTTGCCAACTCGTCCGCAACCATCTGGGCGCTGACGCATTCTGTCAGGCACACGAGGTCCGGTCTTTCTGCGAGCGCTTGCATGCCCCCTCGCAGATAGCCTCTTACGTGATCAAATCCGATACGGCCCAGGCGCAAGGCGGCTTCCAGTTCGCGTCCCGGCTCGGCAATGATCACGATTGGCTTGGCGCGATCGAGCACAGTTCCGGCCCAGGTTGCGTATTGGCCACCCAATCCAATGTTGATGCTTCCGACGAGGTGCCCCTTGGCGTATTCGGCCGCATCCCGCACATCGAGGATCTGGGCGCCGGCGTCTCCCGGCCGGATCACTTCGTCGAGCTCGACGGGATGAAGAACTTCTTCCAGATTTTTGTCTAGCGTCGCACGCTCGCGAGTGTTCAGGATGGCATCGTAAGTGAAGTATGGCGGAGCGTCAGGCTGGTCAGCCGTGACGAGACGAACGAACGCCTCCTCAGACATCGGCTGCAGCGCATAATTGAAGCGCCGCTGATCTCCAAGCGAAGAAACGGTGTCGGAGGAAAGCTGCTTACCGCAAAGGGATCCTGCGCCATGCGCCGGGTAAACGAGCGTTTCGTCGGGAAGTGTCAACAATTTGTCGCGGACGGAGGCGTAAAGATGGGCGCCGAGATTGTTGGCTGTCCAGCCCAGCGAAGCCCGCAAGTCGGGGCGACCGACGTCCCCGATGAACAAGGTATCGCCGGTAAGGACGGCGTGAGGTTTTGCCGCGTCCTTCTCCAGATCGAACACCAGGATCGAGATAGACTCGATGGTGTGTCCCGGTGTTTCGAGAACTTGCACGCGCAGCCCTGGGAACTCGAGCGTGTGTCCGTCCTTCATCGGCACATATGCGTATTCCGCCTTTGCGCGGGCGCCAAGACGGATGGTAGCGCCGCAACGGTCGCGCAGCTCCAGATGCCCAGCAACGAAGTCAGCATGGAAGTGGGTCAGGAAGACGTGGCGGATTTCGAGGCAAAATTTTTCAGCGTCGACCAGGTATTGGTGGATATCGCGTTGTGGGTCGACAATAATCGCGGTCGAAGTCGCCTCATCACCGAGTAGATAGGATGCATGGGCGAGGCAGCCCAGGTAGTACTGTTTCAGGATCATGAGAATCCCTTTCTGTCACCACAGCGTGCATAGGGCACGCATCCTGCCTGTGGTGGGGAAGGGCCGGGCCGGCTTGTCTGATAGCCGCTCCCGAGCCCAGAAAAAATCCGGCTCCTATTGCGCCTCCAAAGGCCATCAACTGTAGATGACGATTTTTGAGACTGCGAGATGTTTGAGCCTCCACATCAGGGAACTTGATTGCGGAAAATTGTTCCATCTTATGTCCTAACACTAGCGACCACGATTTATTCCAATTTGGGGCGTTGCCGCCCAGGGCGGGACGGCACTCTCCCAAATCGACTGCGGATCGTGCTCGCCTGAGTTCGCTGATTACCTGCTGGAGCGCAACAAAAAGGCCCTGAAGGGGCACTTTTGTTGCAACGCCGTTGGTTGTCGTCAGGACTTTGGCATCGACGGATCGATCTTTTCCGCCCAAGCCAGAATGCCGCCGGTGAGGTTCGAAACATTCGTGAATCCAGCCTGCGTGAGGGCCAACGCGGCCTTCTGGCTGTGTACGCCAGCTTTGCAGTAGACGACGATCTCGCTGTTCTTCTTGTCTGCTAGCTCGGAGGCCTGGCGCTCAATGTCACCGGCCGGAATCAACGGCGCACCGAGATTCGCGATCTTGTGCTCATGCGGCTCGCGGACGTCGAGGACGAGGACGTCTTCCTTCGCATCCAGCTTCCGTTTCAGCTCCTGCACAGAGATCTGCGGAATGCCGTCGACCACCGGACGATGGGCTGCTTCGACATTGCATGGCTTCAGCCATTGAATGAACCAGTCACGTGCCGCTGCGGAAGCAGTTTCAAAGTCCTCACCCTCAGATTTGCCTAAGTGCCCGCCTTCCAGAAACACAAGAGATTTCGGTCTATGGGCTCGTGCGTATGCAGCCAGGGCGATATCCGTCGGGACCAAAAAATCTTTCTTTGCCAGGATCATGCGCAACGGTGTAGGGGATATCGCATCGATACGGACCGCAGGTTCGAAATAGGAGAGACGCTCCAGAGACTCGAAGGTAATTCGGTTTTCGAAACGTCCTTCACTGGCGACTTGTGCAGCCTCAAAGAATTCGCGTGCTTCTTCACTGGAAGGAAAAAAACACGGCTGTCCCGTGGGCGCTACGAAAGGAAGGTAATTCACCTCGTCCGTCTCATAGCGTCGGATTCGATCCTGACTAAGCATCATCCCCACGCCATAGAGATCTGATGGGGTGTTAGACCGCTGCGCTACGAGGAAGCCACTAACGACAGGAACCTGTGCCACGACACATTTAATGCGGCGGTCGAAGGCCGCGACCTGCAGCACGTGCCCCCCAGAGAAAGAGAAACCCCAGACGCCGATCCGTTCCGGATCGATCTGCGGCTGCAATTGCAGCCATGTGATGGCGTTGCGGTAGTCCTCCTGTTGGTCTTCGGCAAAGATCTGTCCGCGCGGAGTGCCTTCGCTTTCTCCGAGGTTGCGAAAGTCAAAGATCAAAACGGCGAAGCCGGCGTCTGCGAACCGCTCCGCGAACTGGGGCAGGCCCACCTCTTTGGTTGTGCCCATACCGTGCGCCATAGCGATTGCAGGCAACTTCACATCATCTGTTGCGGAGTAGTTATTGGGAAGATAAAAGAGGCCGGAACAATTCAGCCCTTTGCTCTTGAATACAATTTTCTGCTGCATGTGTGCTCTCCTCAGTTGGTTGAATGGGCCGAAAGGAAATCGGCTTAGGCCGGTAATGAACCACAACTAGAGATTAGCACGATCGGTCGTACTATTCTTTTTCTCGCCAGGAAACCTTCCGTATGGACATGACGGAAAAGTACGGTCGATCATTTACAGGCAAGGTCGCTCTCGTGACAGGTGGCTCGCGAGGAATTGGCGAAGGAATCGTGAGGCGGTTTGCATCAGACGGCGCAGCAGTCGCATTTACCTATTCCAACTCGCAAGAGAAAGCGAAGCGGCTCGCAACCAAAATCGAAGCTGCGGGAGGCAAGGCACTCCCGATTAAAGCGGATAGCGCCTCTGCCGATGACATTCGTGCGGCAGTTGATCAAGTCGCAAAAGAGTTGAGCGAACTAGATATTTTCGTCAACAATGCGGGAATCGTGATTAGGGGAACCATCGGCAGCTACAGCCTCGAAGACCTCGATCGCATGCTGGACATTAATGTCCGAGCGGCATTTGTCGGCATACAGGCGGCCTCGGAGCATATGAAGGACGGAGGACGGATCATCCTGATCGGCAGTAACACTGCCGTCCGCACAGCCTTTCCCGGCGCAAGCGTTTACAGCATGACCAAAGCTGCCCTCACCGGATTGGTACGAGGAGCTGCCATCGATCTCGCACCTCGGGCAATTACTGTCAACAATGTCCAGCCTGGTCCGACAGCGACTGACATGAGTGCGCCACATGCCGAAGAGGTGAAGACCTTGGTTCTGCTTGGGCGAATGGCAGATGTTTCAGAAATTGCAGGTTTTGTCTCGTATCTCGCCTCCGATGAGGCCGGGTTCATCACGGGGTCCAGCCTCACAATCGACGGCGGATACATCGCATAATTGAAAGCGAGGAAAGAAGGATATGGCCCGACCAAAGGAATTTGATCAAGAGAAAGCTCTTCATCGTGCGATATCCGTTTTCTCTCAAAAAGGCTTTGCCGCCACATCAACAGACGACCTGATGCACGCGATGGATGTTGGGAGACAAAGCATGTATGACACTTTCGAGGACAAACGGGCCCTCTTTCTAAAGGCTCTCGAAGTCTATGTCGTGGAGAGCGTTCGCGCCATCAATGTGGAACTCCAAACCCCAGGGTCACCCCTTGCTGCTGTCCGGAGAGCCCTTATCCACTTTGCAGAACGCAAAGATCTTTCCAGTACAGATGGTTGCATGGGAATCAATGCCGTCTGTGAGTTCGGGATGCGAGATGAAGAGGTGACGCAAATTACCCGCAATGCGGCCAGGATACAGCGCCGCACACTCATGGACACGTTGAGACGAGCTCAACAGGAAGGCGAACTCGATGCTCATACAGACATTGAGAGTCTCGCCGATTTCTTTGACGGCACGTTGGCAGGGGTGAGGATCGCGGCGAAAGCAGGAAAGACTCGGCCAGCCTTAAAACGAATCGCTGTAGTTGCGTCCATAGTGTTTGCCAGTACTAAATTATCGATCCTGTAAAAGTTGGCTTCTGTTTACTGATTACCCGTGTTGCAAAAGCTTGGCTGGTAATAACAGGCGTGGGTGTTGAAAAACTCAGTACGAATCAGCTGATTTCGATGAGATCCGAGTGGCAATTTGAGTTGTTCGACAGCATAGTTTGACCATGCTGCTGTGGATGGCCATTGTCGGAGAAAGTACATGATGGGTCAGTAGGCCCAACGCCCGAGCAGATCAACGACCAGATCAGCGTCATGCGCGGAACCTTCCCCCCAGGAGTTGTGATTCCACTCCATAGCCCCGCCGAGCCAGAGATATTTTATGTGCGGATGGCTCGCTTGAAGTATTCCAGGCCGAGGGGCCGTCCGCGGGCTGGCAGACAGTGAATGCCGGCGAAGTCATTTCTATCCCCGGAAACGCCGGGCACGCACTTCGAAATACTTCTCCCAGCCCGATAACTTCAATCACCGTGAGGGACCCAAGTACGGAACATGCTGCCTCCTCATTCGTCGTCTTGTCGCCACTGCTCTTGTCAACAGTGCCGACTCTCCGGCGTCCACTAGCAACAACTCGCGGCCGAGGCATCTATTTCCCAAAAGCGGCCATGTCTCAAATGTCCACACCCAAGGAGCCATACAGAAAGACGCAGCAGTGCTTCGCAAACGAACGGAGAAAAGTGCCTCGGAATAAATCGCCGTCTCGGGGGTTTCTTCAGCAGACACACAAGTAGGGGTCGTCACCTCGAATCTGGAAGGTGCTTGAAGCACATATTCCCGGTTGACGCCGACAGGTACAGACGACGGCTTTTGCCATAAGGAGCATATTCATGAGGAACTCAAAATCACACTTGGGCAGACAATTTAAACTCATGCAATGCAGCACATCGAGAGAGTGTTGTGGAGCATTTGATTTGCTGTTCTCTCGATATCGTCGATTACTCTACTTCATTGCATGCCGCATCTTGTGCCATCCCAAGGAAGCTGAGGATGCCGTGCAACACTGTTTTTTTGCCGCCTCGGTAAATGTTCCTCGATTCAATGATGAAGGCGGCTTCCGAAGCTGGCTTGTAAGGGTACTTATTGACGAAGCCGTAGTCATTCTGCGCAAGAGGAACAATCAGTCGACAACAGTCAGCGAGCACGCCTTCACTCCACTCAAATGTTCACCATTGGCTGGAGTCGAGAACGCGGCTTAACAACAGCGCGGCGCATAAGGGTTTTGGCAGCCATGATGTCTTGGCTTCGCGAGGCGATGCATTCCATAATTGCCGATCTCAATGAGTAACCCAACAGTCCACTGTTGGCGGGTTTGGTATGGTGGCCTTCTACGCGCGAGCTGGTCACCGTGGAGATAAATCCTTTGAGCTCGACCCCGTAGTTGCTCGCCGGATGCGATCTCGGCGAGTAGCAGGTGCGGAATAAAGAGGCCTCGATCGATGTAAGAGGTGGGATAATTCCTCTTCCGCCTCGACCACTTGCCTACAGGCTTCACATATTTTTAAATGAGCCCGAAATTCGATGACCTGCGAGACAGAAAGCGACTTATCGAGATAAAGCAGAATACTCTCGCGACAATCACCGCAGTCCTTCATTTCGTACTTTCCCAACAGATACTTCGGACCTCGTGCACGTAAGGAGTATGCGAAGCTTCGAACGCGCTCTTGCCAGCCGCGACATGACTGTCCCGACCGGGCAGTTCAGTAGTCCAGCGATGTCATCATACGACAATTCTTCAAATTCCCGCAGCAAAACGATCTCGCGAAATTTCGCAGGCAGCGCCTGGATCGCCGCCTGTACCTGCTCTCTCTCCATCTTGCTCACAAGAACATGGAAGGAGTCTTTCGAGGGCTCCGCAATGTCTCTTACCGAATCATCTTCCACGTCAGTCCACGCGACCTCGGGAGCAGTTCGCCGCTTTCTGAGATTATTGAGCCATGCGTTGCGCAAGATCCTAAAAAGCCAGCCCTTTATGTTACTTTCCGATCGGAGCCTGTTCATCGCCGGTAGCGCGCGGACGTAAGTCTCCTGTACCAGGTCCTCAGCTTCCGCATGGTTGCGAGTCAGAACCATCGCATAACCGTACAAACCGTCTAAATATTCGAGGCCTATCGCATCTGAGTTACGGTTTTCATAAGGCATAAATTTGCGCTTCCTATGAAATGCAACCTGACGTTGCACGGTTGGTGATGGACCGTACGTTCTGCAGTTTCGAGTTGCATATCTGTTCGCCTGAAAATCAGCGGATTCGGCAACTCCGAATGAGATTGCAGACGGTCTAAACCATTGCCAGCGGCTTATACAATTCATTGAACCCGTGTGTGAGGAACTCTGAACTCTTCCTACAAGCACATCGCGATCATTCGGATGAGCAAATCCAGAAAACCAAATCTACCTATCCCTGACGGTAGAACCCTCCGGGGAAACTGCATATTCATTGCGCTTTTCTCCTTGCACCTTAGAATGCGCAGAAAGACCGGGAGATCGATCATCTGAATTGCTATAAATTCTTCTCAGGAGGTTCGCCGGGTACCGCGCAGCGAAGATTCGACACGCTCATCTCGGGGCATTTCCAACGGCACGCTGCGGGCCTGCCATTTTGGAATGCCGCCGTCGTTCAGAATACGGACATCGCAGAAGTGATCCCGCAACAACATACTCGCCGCAATCGTCGCGCGATATCCTTCCTGGCAATAGACAAGAATTGGCTTAGAGCGAGCGATCGGCGCTGTGTGTCCACTCAATTCAAGCAATGGCATAGAGATTGCGCCAGGCAGGTGTCCCTGCAACCATTCAGCCCAGCTGCGAACATCGATAAGTTGCGGCGAGGGATTTGCTCGCAGGGCGTGACAGACATCCTCACACCAGTATGTGGGAATGCTGGTAAGCTCTAACCCATGTTGTTGCCATTCTTGCTTGTTGGTAACTGTATAACCGACCACATTTTCAAGACCAACCCTTACCAAACGGCTGTGCGCTTCCTGTGCACTATTGGCATTTTCGGTAACGAGCAGAATTCTTTGGGAGGGTCCGATTAGGATGGCTGCCCAGCTGGCAAATGATCCTATCAGGCCAATCTGCATAGAGCCGGAAATATGGCATGAGGCAAATTCTTCTGCTGGTCGCGTATCTAGAATAAGAACGCCTCGGTGCTGTTCCTGACCGAGCTGCGCTGCCGTTAGCTGCTGAAGTTGTGACGATTCCGACAATGAATCACTCCTCTTCATAGATATGCGTGGCAGATCGCATATTTCGATCATCGTCATCGTCAAATTTTTATTTGTTTGCCACCGCCTGCTGCGGGATAGCTTTTCTTGAGAAGATTTTCTACCTTGTGCCGTTCGTGCTCGCTTTCCGGCGTGGCTGCCTCACGTTTGTTCCACATAGACCACACTTCGGCGCTTTTCGAATACCATCTGCGCGACTCTGCTTCAGCCGTAAGCCCTTCTGCCGAAGGAAGTTTGCGGTTCATGGCGATGTAATGCAGCACCGCTCCCTCGCTTTCATAGCAGAAGCCCAGATCACGCAGGACCAGCAAACTCGGTGACGTTACATTGAACTTATCCAGAAAGGGCAACGCTGCATTCGCATATTGCTGCGCTTTTGTGAGATCTTTCACGGCAAGTTCTGAATCACTCAGCTTGCAATACGACCTCATAAGGTGAAGGAGTCCATGTGGACTTGTTTCCGCCAATTCCCGCCTTCCCAGATTTGCTTCCTGCAGGAGGCGTAACCGTTCCGCGGCGTCCTTTTCCTTGACAAGTACCTCGGCCAGCGCCTCATCCCGTATTGCCAGCCAGTGCAGTGCGCCAGACCCGTAGTGCGGAAACAATTGCTTCGTGAGAGCAATCGATTTCCGATACCAGATGCTCGCGATAACCGGATTGCTTTGGCGGAAGGCATCGCCCATTGACGTATACGCACGAGCTAGATCGAACTGTGCCTGGGCATTTTTGCTGTCAACTCCAACGAGCATCTGCGCGATCGCGAGAGCTTTCCGGGCGTAGACTTGCGCCTGCGATGAGTCACTTACATTCAGGGCATCTCTTCCTGCCAGGGGAAGAATGAGGTCCTCGTATGTAAGAAAGAGGGAGCGCCGGGCCAGCAGCGAGGCTGGAAAGCTTTGTACCAGCGCCTCGGCGAGAGCAATCGCCTTTCGATTGTTCTCGATGGCGTCCGACTGTTTGCCAAGCTCATTAAGTGTGCTTGCCCTACCAAGGTAGAACCCGATCAGCATTCGATCATGATCTTCAACGCCGTCTGGAATATTTCCAAAGACCTGGAATGCCATAGAGTAGTTGTCAAGTGCTTTATCTGGGTTAAGGCCACTTAGACTAACATCGCCGATTCCGGCATAACTCGTTGCCAGCAGACGTTTACGAATTGGCTCGTCAGGCTTCTGCTGCCAGAAATTGCGTGCCCAGGTAAGCGCCTGCTGATAGTTGTCGTTTGATTCGCGCAGGTTCCCGAGAAATAACTCGATACCGCCCAGTCGTTGATAGGTTTCAATTACCGCTTGAGTGCTCTCATCTCCTGGCATGCGGGTGTGCGCTTCAAGTGCCATGCGCGAGGCTTCACGATAACTGGTAACGGCAGTCTCCGAGTTACCTAGATTAGCGACCAGAGGTGAGCCTTCCAGGTCGCCGACGCGAACATAGGCTTTGGACAATTCAAGTAATAACCGAGGATCATTGCCGCTGGTCTTCCGCAATTCGCCGAGGTAGTTGAGAGCGCTCTGAAAAAGAGCTGCCTGCGTCTCAGTGGAAGCCGAAGAATGCTGAAGCTTATCTGTCATGTCTGAAATCGCTGAATCGGCAAGCGTTCGGACTTCTTTCACGCGGCGGTCGACCGCGCGGGATTGTTTCAAGTAGAAAAGAACAAGACAACTAAGAGCTATAGCGATTGCGCATGCCGTAAGTACAGCTACCTTATGTCGCTGCACAAATTTGCTAAACACGTAGGTTGGGGTTGTTTTTCTGGCTGAGATTGGCTTTCCCGCCAGGTACCGAAGCAGGTCCTCATCAAAGTGCTGGACCGATAGGTAGCGTTTGGACGGATCGAGATCCATTGCTTTCAGGACGATCCTGTCCAGGTCTCCTGACAGCTCTTTTCTCGTAGCGCTAGATATCCCCGGAGCCGAGCTTGGTTTCTTACCACTCTGTTCAGCAACCACTTGATCCGCTACAACAGGCGAAAGATTACTAAGAGTGTAGGGACGGGAACCGGTCAGCAGTTCAAATAGCAATACTCCGAGAGAATAGATATCGGTTGCTGTTGTGAGTTGCTTTCCCTGTATCTGCTCCGGGCTTGCATAGTCGGGAGTCATCCTTCTTAAGCGGGTCGTCGTCGGGGATCTATCACTCAGAACTAACTCTGCGGTCAGAGGTTTTGAAATTCCAAAATCAATGAGCTTGACCATGCCATCTGGCGTTACCATCATGTTGCTAGGTTTTATGTCGCGATGGATGATCAGCTTTTGATGCGCGTAATGAACTGCGGAACATACTGACCGAAATAGCTCAATGCGCTGCCGGATGGACAAGCCGCGACTCTTGCTTGCGAGCGTAATTGGCTGACCTTCGACATACTCCATCACAATGAATGGACGGCCATCCTTAGTCTCGCCACCGTCAAGAATGGTACCGATGCCTGGATGGTTCAGACTCGCTAGAATTTGACGCTCCATGCGAAACCGATGAACTACCTCTGGCGAGTCCTGCCCCTTGCGAATCATCTTGATGGCTACTACCTGGAAATAGTGATCGTCAGATCGGACGGCCAGGTAGACAACGCCCATCCCTCCGCTGTCTAACTCGCGAACCAGATGATAGGGGCCCAGCTGTAAACCAGTCTCCGAAAGATTCGACGCTTGCGCAGCCTCTTTGAGATCGCCTGCTATAAGGGAGCGGAGCACCCTCTCGGCGTCATTGTCGCTTTCAAGGAGCGACTCTATTTCGGCAAGCAACTCCTTATCGTTCTCGCAAGCCGTCTCCACGTATTGCTTCCGTTCGGCCGATGGCCGCTCCAGCGCACCCTGAAAGATCTCTTCGATCAGACTCCAACGATCACTTTTCATCTTGGTCCTTACCCCGGGGATGTGACATTTCGCGGCGCATCCACGCTTGCCCAAGACGGAGTTCGCGACCGACAGTCGCAACTGAAATCCCCAAAACTAGACCAATCTCTTCCGCACTCATGCCGCCAAAAAACTTGAGCTCAATCGCTCGGCTCTTCCTTTCGTCGATTTCGGCCAATCTTTGGAGCGCGTCATCGAGCACGACCACATCCGGCGCGCGCTGCTCAGCGATGTCCATTCCCGTTTGCAAGGTAACTCTGATACCGCCCCCTCGCTTCTGTGCCATACGTTTTCTGGCATGCTCGATCAGCACACGCCTCATGGTGTTAGCGGCTATTGCATAGAAATGCGCACGGTTTTCAGCATGCACCTTTGTCTGATCGGCGAGCCGGAGATAAGCCTCGTGAACCAAGGCAGTAGGTTCAAGAGTGTGCTCTCCATATTCGCGTCTCAACCGTGCTCTGGCTAAGCGAAGCAAATCGTCGTAAATAATAGGGGTAAGTTGTTCTAGGGCTGAATGGTCCCCCTGACCCCAGCGAACGAGGAGGCTCGTTACGCCGTTCGGACCTTCAAGCGTTGCACTGACGGGATCGCCATTTGACATCCGGAACTACCGCTTTCTTCCCCCAACATCCATTTTACCGAAGAGAAATCGAGATTCCGTCCCCTGCACCAAAGTTGCGCAGACGCACCCTCCTCGTCGGTTTGCGAAGGAGATGACGAGTCGCAAAGCGGGTACGTTTCAGCTCTCTGGGTAATCTCTGCTCCACAACATACACAAAAAGCGCCATTTACTCTCCTCAAGTGCGCTGCGTTTTAGATGAACACATGGAGTACAAGGATTCGAGGCGGCTCTGTTGTATAACTCGCGATAGACGCAGTTCACCTTTTCCGATTTGTAGCAACGAGCGATATCGAAAAGCTTGAGGAATTGTATTTCGAGCTCAGTGCCAATAGCGCGATCACGTCGGCCTTTGCTGCCACAGTGTGGAACGCGCCACGCTGCCGCAAGTTGCGTCGACGGGAAAGAAACCGACAAAGCCGAGACTGCCCTGAACAATGTTTCGGAATATTTATCCCACAAAAGTGTTCTTCCTGTGTATGAAGCATTCTGCTGCCACAATCCGATTGGAAATTGAAAAATTGCGCGAGGACACAGAGCGCACGCAAATGATACTTGACATGGCGATTAGCAGCGGGCATCAGGCGTGGGCTATTCCATTCTTACAAGAGCAACTCAAAGCGAGTAAAGAACTGCTTGCTTTCGTTATGCAAAATGAGCCGAGCGAAGCGGCTTAGTTATCTTTGCCTCTCTAGAGAATCTCCTAAAATGGGGTTGTATTGCTGGTGGATCTTCACAGTCATTCTGAAGCGTCGACGCTTATTCTTGTGTTGATTCCTGCTACGATTCCACCCTTGCCGTTTCATAAGCGGGGGTCACGTCGGTACACGTGAATGGACGCTGCGCTGTGAGCCCTCCATCCAGAACTAGAGACTGGCCCGTGTAGTACGGAGTAATCGGAGAACAGCCATGCCACGGCATCGGCTACATCTTCAGGAGAACCGATGCGGCGAACCGGATGGATGTCTGCCAGCTGATCAAGCGCCCCCTCGTTACCAAAGACTTTGCGCAGCATCTCCGTCCGGATGGCCCCGGGACTGACCGCATTCACGCGGATGCCATGGGGTCCGTATTCAATGGCAGCCGATTTTGTGATTCCGATGACCGCATGCTTGCTTGCCACGTAGACAGAGGCCCCGGGCGTCGCCAGGACGCCGCCCACCGATGCCATATTGACGATTGAGCCGCCCCATTTCTGCTGAAGCATCTGTCGAAGCTCCTGCTGCAGGGAAATAAAGAGTCCCTTAACGTTGACTGAAAAGACCTCGTCGAAGTTTCTCTCGGTCTGGTCGGTGAGGGGCTCGTTCTGGCCGGATATTCCGGCATTGTTGAATGCGTAGTCGAGACGTCCATAGACGTTCACCGTCGCAGGGACGATCCTCCTTACTTCATCTGGATGGCTGAGATCGGCCTTGAAGAAGACGACCTCGGCGCCGTCGCGCAAAAGCTCGTATTCGATGCGCCGGCCATCGTTCTCATCCCGGCCGACGAAGACGGTTCTCGCTCCAAGGCTCGCGACGCGGCGCACGGTTGCCTCTCCAATCCCAGCCGTACCACCGGTGATAAGGGCAACTCTGCCTTCAAAATTCATAACTATTTCCTACTTTGCGAACACCTGTGCCAACTTGATGCCAACGAGGTAACATCCATTGCCACTTGTCTTGAGCGCAACCCTGACTTCGAGTTCATAAGCCACCTCCGGTTCTCCGAATATCTTCCAGCGCGGAGTTCCACGAAATAGAGGCCAATCACCGGCAGCGCTACGCACGGGGGCTAAATGCAGGACGTGCCGAGCACCACTGTTAGTACTCGAGCCACTCCGTGAAAAATGCAGCCAGACTGAACCGTCGAGATGCCAGTTGGTCGTAGTAATCGGACCACCGGATGACTCTTCCGTCCTTCACCTGCACGATCGATGTACCTCGTAAGGAGATTGGCAACCGATAGTGGGTGGACCCATAGGGCGCAGTCTGCGTTGCCGTAAGGTTCCATTCAGCAATGGCGTGATCTTCGCATTCGAAGACAGAAGCTACCGCCACTACGGTGTCGGGAAAAAGCTCGCGCGATTTTTCAAAGAATTCGATCAAGCGCCTTTTGTCCATAAATTCGAGTTCGAGCGCATGGTCGTTGAAGATAAAGTCGTTGTCAAACTGATCCACAGCTTCAGAAATCCTCCCTTCACTTAAGGCGGCCAGTACCGATTGCAGGATCCGTTCGGTAGCGTTCACTCTGACTGCCGGAGGGTCGGAATGGATGATATTAGTGCTCATTGTGGTTCACTCTCTTGCTTGAGTTTTGGCCTTCTTTCAAGGTTGGTAGCACAACAGGAGACAGCCCATCCACCACCTACACTCCATCAGGAATAAGCTTTTGCGAGCACCTGTTCATCGACGGCGTCAGCGGAACAGTCGCATCTGTTCGAGGTCTGGTGCTCGCGGTTTGCGCCACTGCCAAAGGCTAAATCCATTCTTGAAAGAAAGAACCCTTACGTAGGAAGAACACTGTTAGAGCTCGCTTATTCCCAAGCGTGCCCCCTCTTTCATTTGGGAATAACTTGCTGACTTAGGGGTTCTTGATTGCAGTGCGCTGCCGAAGCAGACACTCAGGACTTCAAACTCAGACGCCCAGCCTGTGTTTGAATCCAGCCATTTGCGCCGACACCGGTTGGCCGGAGAGGCAGTACGAAGATAGCGGGCCCTAAAGCACCAAGGAGGGTTTTACATGAACGCATTACTGCGCCTAGCAGCTAGTACATCATTTGCACTATCCATGGGGGCTGTAGCTTTCGGACAGCACTATGTCCAGACGAATCTTGACGCCAACACAGCCGGGGCCGCCGAAGCCACAGATTCGCAGTTGGTCAACCCTTGGGGGTTGACGCGGAGTTCCGGGAGCACTTGGTGGGTCGCTGACAACCTGACGGGAGTGAGCACGCTTTACAACGGACCAGGTCAGAAGCAGTCTCTCGTTGTCACCATTCCTCCGGCAGATCCGAACAATAAAAAGACTCCGACGGGCAGTCCAACGGGCGCCGTTTCCAATGGCAGCAATACCACGTTTCTACTAGATCCTAAAGATCCAGCGCGTTTCATCTTTGCTACCGTTGATGGGACGATTGCTGCATGGAATCCGAACGTTGCCATTGCAAGGGGCGCTGTGGCTCCTTCTACCCACGCAGTTACCGTTGTTAAGACTAACGACGGGTCTAGCTACACGGGCCTTACGTTAGGATTCATCGATGGCGAACCCTACCTCTATGCCGCCAACTTCACCAAAGGCCGCGTGGACGTCTATGACAGTTCCTTTCACCGCGTGCATCTGCGGGATAAGCAAAGGGAGCGCGATGAAGATCAGGGCGATGATCGCTCGTACGGTGACAGCGATGATAATGACCGGTACTCGTCTGAAGACAGACTTTTCGTCGACGAGCGCCTCCCACGCGACTTCGTGCCCTTCAATGTGCAAGCTATCGGCAAAGACATCGTTGTAACCTATGTACTTCATCAGGAAGGATCGCCCTTTGAAACCGACGGCCCGGGACTCGGTTACGTGGATATTTACTCGTCGACCGGCCGACTTCTCCGTCGTCTGGAGCACGGCAACTTTCTAAACGCGCCCTGGGGCGTCGCTCTAGCTCCACTCGACTTTGGACGCTTCAGCCACGATCTGCTCGTCGGACAATTCGCAGGAGCCGGAACGACTGAATCCAGCGGCTATATCGTTGCTTACGACTTGACGACTGGAAAATTCGACGGGCTGCTGCAGGATGCGAGTGGGAAGCCGCTCTCCATCAGTGGAGTCTGGGCGCTCAGCCCAGCAAACGTCAGCCCCAGCAGCGCTGATCCAGATGAAGCGCCAGCTGCAGAAATATACTTCACCGCGGCACCCAATCAGGGCTCCGGCGGTCTGTTCGGCTACCTGACTGCAGTTCCCGCGGAACTAACCGAGGGGGACGTTCAGTAAGCAGAGCAGTTAGCTCCAAGTTGCAGGGAGGAATGCGTTATCCAACTCTCCATTCCTCTTCGCAACTCTGGACGTTCGGGCCACACGAACTTCGGTAAATGTGGCCCTACACCACCCCCAGCCATGCCTATTCTGCGGAACCGTCTTAAAAGTTTGCCGCGCGATTGCCTGATTCTCCACTACGCCGGAGTGGCTAAAGGCAGAAAGCCAGGTGATTTTTACGGCCAGTGGAATTTTTTCGACTGGTCAGGTGTTAAACAGATAATTCGATTTACACCGCAAGCTCAAAATACAGGAGGGAGCATGGAAAGAGCCGGATCCGGTCTTCAATTACTGTGTTCCACGAAAAAATGCCGACTCATGGGAATTACGAGGAAAAAGACCGCTGCATGAACACATGCGACAAGCATAGCGCCAATATTTTGCGTTGTCTCGACAATGAACTCAGCGGGCAGGACCTCCGGGACTTTCGCAACCACTTGGCCAGTTGTTCCAGTTGCGCGGCGCATCTGGAGGATGAACGGGAGTTATCGCTCCTGTTTCAGCGATCCCGTCCGTTGTATTCAGCCTCAGCTGCGCTTCGCGCTCGTGTGTCCTGGGCGGTCATCCAGGAAAGATCGGTGACGAATCATGCACTGGATCGGAACCGCAACGGTGTCTCGCAATTCCCGAAGAGCTTGCTGAACATTGTAAGTCTGCCCTGGTCGCTAAGTTGGAAGCTGGCGCCGGCGCTGCTAGCAGTTGTCGTCTGTCTCGTATTTATTCCGAACGGTGTGCGACAGGTGCATGCCGCGGATTACGTAGAAACTGCCGTGGATACTCATCGCAGCTATGTGGACGGCAATCTTCCTATAGGAATCGAAACATACTCTCCGGACAAAGTGACGGAGTGGATTTCTGGCAAGGTCCCATTTCAGTTTCGACTGCCAAGCTCCGATCTGACTCCACAAAGCAAACCGCTCTACCGGCTCACGGGCGCAAGCGTGGTGAACTACAAGGGGAGCCCCGCCGCTTTGATAACCTACGCCGCCAAGAAGGAGAAAATCAGTCTGCTGGTTGCCTCAAGCAAATCTGCAGTAGTGGCGGGGGGAGATGAGGTTCGTGCCGGCGCTCTGACATTTCACTATCGAAGTCACCACGGCTACAAGGTGATCACCTGGAGCAATCACGACCTTTCTTATGCGCTTGTTTCTTCGGTATCAGGTTCGGCACGAGGGTCGTGCCTGGTGTGCCATCAGAATATGGCAGACCACGATGCTTTCACTCCCCCCAGATAGGGTCCCGTTCCCCGCAGTTCATGAGGCTGAGGGGAAACTCTTGTCTTATTTGACGTAGCCGATTCGCTCAGATCAGTTTCCATCGGGGAAGCATGCCTGCCGGTGTGTCGTGGCCGAATCTGTTCCGCGCCGCGTGCTTGTTAACCGGAGTGAGTAACGATGCGGGAGGAAACCTTTCCGCTTCCGTAATCCTGGAATAAGAGCGATCGCCATGTGTTCTTATCTCAAGAGATCCGAGTCGATCAACAAGCCTGAGAATTTATACGCAAGGAGTAGGAACATTGAGTCCTGTACATAAACGAGCAACTTCAGAGTCTTAGGCTCGATCAGAGTCCGGATCATGGAACCCTTCTTCTCAGGTGTGACCATTTAGGAATATTTCAGTACATCGCGGAATATTCCAGTTTTGAACGTGTTCTAGCCTTCAAGAGGCCAGCCGCGTTCTCTTCTCAAACGCTTGCCGGCGATCTTTACGGATGGTGTAACCATGTTTCTTGATGTATTACTCGATGTCCTGTTCACGCCAGTTTCGCAGCGTCCAGGAAATTTCAACCCGTCGCGAGATATTGCGAATGGTCCAAAAACATCCGCTAAAACTCTGTCTCTCGATGTCAAGCGCATGGGGACGATCGTATTGGTCCTCGCCGCTGCCTGCATGGCGCCAGTCTCTATCGCCCAAACGGCGAAAGAGTCGATCGATGTACCTCCTCACTTCAGACTTCTGCTACAGGCCGTTGGAAGTGGAGATCAAGTGTACGCCTGCGTCAATGGCAGTTGGGTATTGAAGGCCCCAGATGCCAAGCTCCTCAATCAGGAGGGAGCTGTCATTGGACGACACTTTGCAGGTCCTACCTGGCAGCTCAATGATGGTAGTTGGGTAAAAGGAAAGGCCGTCGCCAAGCAGGTTGCTCCCGATCCGACCGCAGTGCCGTGGTTGTTGCTTGAGTCGGTCGGCGGTACCGGAAGATTGGCGGCAGTACGATTTATCCAGCGTACCGAGACGCATGGGGGAAATGCACCTGACGGCAGTTGTAACCACGGCGCAATGCGCAAAGTCCCTTACACCGCGACATATTCCTTCTATGAAGCGGGGCAATGAAAAAAAAATAGTGCCCATCGCTCTCGTTGTCAGAGTCCCGCTGTATTGCTGACTCTGCCTCCCTAGAAACCTGCTTCAGTTCCCACTATGCAACGAAAGGTTTTATGAAAATTCTTATCGCTTCTATACCGGGGGCAGGACATCTCAATCCACTTCTGTCCATCGCCTCGCTATTGGTGGAGCCCGGCCACGAAGTCGCCGTGCTGGTCAACGAAGACCTGCGTCCCGCCGTCGAAGCTGCCGGCCATCGCTTCCTCTCAGAGATTCCCAACGCTCAAACCTCAGCGGGCTATTACTTCGAGACGTATCCCGAACGTATGCAGAAGTCGCCCGGTATGGAGATGACCGGCTACGATCTCGTCCACTTCTTTGCCCGTAACATCGCCGCCCAGTTCGCCAGCCTCAAGATGGCGCTTTACGATTTCCAAGCCGATCTCATTCTCGCTGACTCGCTCTACTGGGGCACGCTCCCTATGCTCGTCGGCCCTCGCGACAAGCGCCCCGCCATCGCGCACCTCGGCGTCTCCGTCGTCAATATCGGCAGCGGGAAGACCGTTCCCATGCGCCCCGACGAGACTCCGGAGCAGCGCGAAGCTGAGCTGCAACTGCGCGAGCGCTTGATACTTCAGCCCGCGCAGCAGGCCGTCGACGCTGCCCTCGCCAGCCTTGGTTATCCCGCGCTTCCATGTCCCATCCTCGAAGCCATGACCGAGTTACCCGATCTCTATCTGCACCCCGGCATCGAGAGCTTCGAGTATCCGGACTCCAACTCGAAGGTGCAATACATCGGCGCGTTGCCCACGCCAGCTGGCCAACCCACGCTGCCCGATTGGTGGCAGCACCTCGACCGCACCAAGCGCCTCGTCCTGGTGACGCAAGGCACCATTGCCAACCGCGACTTCGGCCAGGTCATCGCTCCCGCGCTCGTCGCACTCGGTGGCAGGGAAGATGTCACGGTCATCGTCACCACAGGCGGCCAGCCAGCCGAGGCCATCCCTGTTGCCATCCCCGCCAACGCCCGCATCACCTCGTTTCTGCCCTATGCGCAGATCATGCCGGAGATCGACCTCCTCATCACTAACGGTGGTTACGGCACTGTCAACATGGCGATCTCCCACGGCATTCCGATCATCTCCGCCGGTCTTACCGAAGATAAGGAAGAGGTCGCCGCTCACGTCCAGTGGTCCGGAGCAGGCATCGACCTGCGCACCAACCAGGCGACCCCTGAGGACATCAGGCACGCCGTTGACGAGATCTTCACGAAGCCTGGCTACCGTGAGCGTGCCCAGCAGCTCTCGCTCGAGTTCGCCAGCCACGACGTCGAAGCCGAACTGCTCAGCCTCATCGAAGAGTGCGTTCCCGAGACGGTCGGCGTATCGTTTCACACTAGACACGCCTGAATAGCCCCGTCCCGCTCGTCCATAATGTCGAATCGACCGAGGTTATTGGCTTGATCCCTTATTTAGGTCCTGAGTTTATTGCAGCAATTCTGAAACCGCAGGAGGCGAAGCGAATTGTGCAAGAGTTATTCAGCCGTTATCTTCCTCCTCGGTTCGGTTGCCGATTACCCTGATTGGGTTCGGTCTCTTTTCGAAGAGAGTTCTTACCCCTAACTCATTCTCGATCTCTGCCCGCGACCAGCCTTGCTCTGCTCGATCTAAGGCTGTTTGATACGCATTCAATCCCGTGACCATTCGCTTTGCGTTTCCGGCCAATCGGGTGCAGTCCTTACCCGTTCAGCTTCTGCCTTAAGACTTGCTTTCAACTCTTCGATGTATTCGTCTGTGACGCTTTCGTGGCGTGGCATAGACACAGCATGCCGCGCTCGAACGACCGAGTTTAAGCTCCCGGTTACAATTCCTTTCATCGCTGCGATGGAACTGCCGTAAACCGCTTTTTCCAAGGTGTGAAGCTGAACGCGCAGCAGTGACATTGCCTGACTGAGATCGTCGGCTTCCGGCTGACCATTCCTGGCGCGAATGGCTTGGGTTTCAGTGAGCATCGCAACCGTCTGTTTCAACTCTTCTAATTTCTTTCTTTGCAGGTCAGGTTTCAACTTGTCCTCCCTCTTGTCTGTCGAACTTCGTTGTCGTTGCGTGAAATCTTCCCGATTGCAATTTGCCGTATCGTAGCGCCACGTTTCCGGTTCATTTCATGAACCGGTCGAGTTGATTCTCGATGCGGTTGATCACTTCGAACGTGTGTACTGTATCCGGGTTCCACCGTGTGTCAGCGCGTCTGGCTTTTGCCTCTTTTCTGCGGCGGGTCATCTCCTGGCGTAATTCCAAGCAGTCCTTGGTAAAACTCTATGGCTGGACGCCAACCTGCGCCTATCATGCGCCTTCGAGTCTGGGTGTGGGAAGGTAAGAGGGCGGAAATGAGTTATAGCCGCCGCCACCGGGGGTACAGGACAACCTCGGCGCGGACCTTGGACGGAGCCGCGAGAATCCGAACGGGACGTCAAAGAGAAGTACAGCCGAGGCGAGCGCAAACGCGTCTGTCTAGGTGCCCACCTGTAGACGTGTGTTTCGGTAATATGCCAGGCGCTGCTATATTCCAAGGGCCCGGCAAATCTACTCGACAAAAACTCCTACGCGTCGCCCTGTTTGAGACTTCTGAGCACCCCGTCGAACGCTTTTTGGTACTGGTCTTGATGTTTCCAGTTGCTGAAATCGGGAATGAAAAGTTCTCCGGATTTCCCGAACCGAGTCCGTCCCTGTATCCGCATCGGGCAACTTCCAATGACGTATCCGTGAAAAGGACACCAGACTGATCGGGAATAGCACCTGACGCTGTTCGTTAATCTCCTTCTGGCGGGCATGGGCGATTTCCGTTTTCACCCATGCGCTCTCCATACTGGCTTCAGAAAAAATGAGCAAAAGCCGGTCGAAGACTCGTATTGCCTCATCAAGCTGCGTATGAATCTTTTTTCCCGCTTGAATATGGTGAGGTGCAAACCAGCAACGCACTCCATGGTGCTGCAGATCTGCATACAGTCTGTCCGCGAACGTCTGGTCTGCAGTCGAGTAGCTGATAAAGCACGAATAGAACTGAATCGGATGATTCAAAAGCGATGGCAGGTACTCGATGAGGGTGTCGGGCAGACCGCAGCCCCTCAGAAAGGTAATTGGAAGTTGGGCTGATCGGATTAGCGTTCGGTGATCGATTACACTTGGCCCCATGTGTTCACACGAGGTTAGTCCTAAGGTTTGTTTAAGGTCCGTATCGACAAAGGTCGTCTCTCCAAGTATTGCTGAACTCAGGTCTGCCTCCGTGAGAAGTGTTTGAGAAAGGCGCGTCCGGAGCAACACGGCTCTAGTGAGTTGCGTTTTGGTTAGGTCCGCGCCTCGGAGGTCTGCTCCTATGAGTTTCGCGCCGGTAAGGTCCGCGCCGCTCAATTTTGCGTTGATGAGATTCGCACTCCGGAGTTCCGCAGTGCTGAGGTTCGCGTTGCTAAGGTTCGCATTGATGAGGGTCGCGTTGCTGAGATCCGGTTTTGTAAGGTTCAATTCACGCCACTCATTCCACGCAACTTCTCCCCTCTAGGATCCTTTTGAGTTGTTCGCGGTCGGCCATGTTAGCCAAGATACCGCACGGTCGAACGCACGTGGGCATGCACAGGCGGCCTATTACCCGACACTCAATCTGGCGGCCGTGGCCGGCCTGGAGGGTTCATCCCTGTTGAACTGGTTCAATTGGCCGAGCCGCTTCTGGGCGGTCGGGCCAAGTATTTCTGAAACACTCTTCGATCGCACCGTCGCAGAAATTTCCAGATGAATCGAAACGCAACAGATGAAAGCGAACACGGGATACCGCCAGATGGATTCTGATGTTTTTAGGACGGTTGCGCAAGATGACGGTCCTCATAACACCTTGGCAAAAGGACCTTTTGTTAATGAACTCAAATGCAGCTCCCCTATCTATAGCCCATCCCAATCGTGAGCAAGCGCTAAGAAAGGCTCGTCTGACGGCGGGTTTCCCGAATATAGTGAACGGCCAAAGAATCGACTTTTCCAGGCAGATAAAGATCTCCGATCCTGTAACCGGAGAAGAACTTGCAAGCGTGGTCGACACTCAGAAGGACGGTCTCGACCAGGCGGTTCAGAGTGCAAAGGCGTCGTTTCCCCTTTGGAGTAGCAAGACCTGGAACGAGCGAAGGGACCTTCTCGCAAATGCCATGGAAGAGCTCAAAGCTCATACCGATGAGCTCTGCACGATCCTGACAGCGGAAAACGGACGGCCTTATAGCATGGCGCAGTTCGAGATCAAATGGATTCTCGAGACCTATGTCCCGGCGCTACTTCAAATGGAGCTGCCAGATTCGACATGGAATGAAACCAGTGTCGGACAGGTCACGAAACGTTATGTTCCATTGGGTGTTGTCGCCGCGATCAGCCCGTGGAATCTTCCGTTCTGGCTGTCATTCACAAAAGTGCTTCCAACTCTGTTGACCGGCAACACCGTTGTCCTGAAGCCTGCGGTCTTTACCCCTCTTACGGTACTGCGAGCTGCCGATTACATTCGTGAGATGCTTCCGCCTGGCGTTTTGAATGTGATCAGCGGAGGGGATGACCTTGGCCCTTGGATGACATCGCACCCGGAATTCAAGAAAGTCTCCTTCACAGGATCTTCGGAGATCGGACGCAAGGTCTTCGCATCCGCCGCCCCAACCCTGAAACACTTGACCCTTGAGCTAGGCGGGAACGATGCCGGTATTGTTCTTCCGGATGCCGATCCCCAGGCAATCGCCGAGTACCTGTTTCTAAGCATGTTCGCACTAAGTGGCCAGGGGTGTGTCACGCTCAAACGCCTTTTCGTGCACGAGAGCATGTATCAAGCTATTACGGAAGCACTCACATCGTGTGCTAAACGCCAGAAACTCGGCGATGGGTTCGATCCCGAGACCACCCTGGGCCCTATACAGAACCGCCCCCAGTTCGCTCGCATGCAAACAACTTGGAAGGAGATTCAAGAGGCAAAGGCCCCGATTCTCTATCAAGGAGAAGTTCCATCGGAGGGTGCCGGCCTGTTTTTTCCCGTCACCCTTCTGGACAACCCGCCTGCGGAAGCGGCTTACGTAACCCGAGAAAACTTCGGACCATTGCGGGCCGTGATCAAGTACCAGGAGCTCGATGAAGCGGTTCGGCTGGCCAACGGGACCCCATATGGCCTTGGTGCTTCTGTATGGGGTACAGATCCTGAGTCACTGCACGCTGTTGCACGTCGACTTGATGCTGGAACGGTTTGGATCAATCAACACCTCAATGTCCATCCGAATATTCCATTCAGCGGTCATAAGAATTCAGGGATGGGCATTGAATTTAGCGAAGATGGGCTCAAAGAATTCTGCAATGTGCAGGTCATTGCGAACAGAGGATAGTCGATAAAGCTGGTTCTGCAGTCGCAGAACCGGCTTGTCCCCGGAAATAAATCACACATGCCGGCTGTTCGATGAAATGAAATAGGGGACACCTCTATAGACGGAATCGAATGTACGTTTGCAGAGAATCGATCTAATGTTCTCAATAGTTTGGCTGGACGATGGCAACGAATCTTGTCTTGGCCAAGAGCGGCACACTCGCGACTTACATTCTGCTATTGCGCACCGAACATCGTTCCTCGCGCTGTCCAGGTCGCTGTGTGACAATCCAAGCGAATCCTTACCTCGGGGGTGACCATCAAATAAACGCGAAGCGAAGATGAATACCGAGAAAGAAAGCGCATTCCGCATCCTCTCTCATCGAGAGGGTAGCGTGCAGCCGATGTTCGATGCGGACCCCATTGGGCCCTTATCTCCCTCGTCCTCCCTGCTTGTGGAGCGCCGCGACCTCGAACCGACAAGCTGGCAATCGCATCTTCATGAAGACCAGCTGCTGCATTTTTTTATGAAGCCAGCCGTGATTGGCTTTTCATTGAGAGACGCAGCCACTGTCAAGATTCCCATAGCCCCTGGCCAAGCCGTGTTTTGTCCTCGAAAAGAATGGCACAACGTCAGATGGGACGAGAGGATCAGCGTACTTTCGATCAGAATACCGGACTCCGCAATAATGGATGCGGCACGTGAACGTCTCACAGAGAGGTCGCTCGAGATCGTACCGACGGACGTGGTCACAGACGACCGGCTGACCCATTTGTTGTTTGCGCTAGATGCGGAACGAGCAAGAGGCTATTCGACAGGAAAACTGTTTGTTGATTCCATTGAAACTGCTTTGGCCAACATACTCTTAACGTCCTTCAACACCTTCACTCCAAGATCGATTCCCGGCAAAGGGGGGCATGGCCCCTCACGTCCTTCGACGCGTTGTTGAGTTCATGCACGCAAACATGGACAAACAGATCGACTTGAAAGACCTCGCTGACTGTGCGGGCCTGAGTTTATCTCATTTCTCATTTCAATTTCGTGCAAGCACAAATAAGAGTCCCCACCAATACATGCTTCGGCTCCGCATCGAGCGAAGTAAGGAACTGCTTAAAGATTTTCGCCTCTCTGTTCTCGATGTCGGATTGGAAGTGGGATTCCGCAATCAACAGCATTTCGCAACTGTCTTCAGAAACTCTGTAGGCGTCCCGCCATCCGCGTATCGCACTCAACTATAGTCCCGATCAAAGATATACATTTTGCATCTGTCGCAACACGGGACAGATGAAAGACTACCTCGCCCACTCCCGCCCAACATTGTGGCTCCTTAGCTGCATAAGCAACTCTCACATCACACCTCTTTTCGCGACAGCTACCTGCCGGTCGTCATGCTGAGGAATTGAAGGTGCTTTCTTTTACACTGCGGCAACCGTAGTCGTGGGAGATATTTTGCCTTTAGCAATCAAGTTATCCGCTTACAAACCGCGCGAAGACAATCTCGAAACCAGGAGTGGAGCGGATCGGTATTGAGCCGGTCTGACCAACTCATCGTCTGATAGTACGGCGGAATCTCTTTGGGAGCTTCCACCAGTCGCGTCTTCCGCGGATCCATTTTTCTGATGGCTAAGCGTTCGGGAATCGTAAGAACTAGCAACGTTTTTTCGAGAACCTCTACAGCGGGGACGAAGAAGGGCAGAAGCAAGGCAGCCTTGCGGCGTTTTCCGAGCTCAGACATGGGCCGATCCACCAATGTTTGCTGTCCAGGTTGCACCTCCAGAACGATGTGCTTTTCGGCCAGATATTCCGTTAGGGAGAATGACTTCTTCCTGTGTGGATGACTGCGTGATACGAGGCAGACGAATCTCTCCGGAAGCAGTCTCTCAACGACAAGTGGAAACGGAGCAGTAAGTGGGCTTACTACGAGGTCCAGC
>Ga0207114_1027_pt1 | contig 51281 bp, 49 predicted proteins | sample Alteio_BWMinHeat_70_FD_153560 | JGI IMG/M metagenome (GOLD analysis project Ga0207114, IMG submission 153560) | Enriched cells from forest soil in Barre Woods Harvard Forest LTER site, Petersham, Massachusetts, United States -... | ecosystem: Environmental > Terrestrial > Soil > Temperate forest >... | reverse complement strand
GAACGAGCAATATCATCGTAAAGGCAAAGCATGGAAATACGACCCTACGTTCTCGTCGATTGCGATAAAGCGCCTCTTGCGAATGGCTTACCTGGCCAGTTTACACACGGATGAACTTCGGTTCGCGCGGGGGAATTTATACGTTCCCCCCGATCAAATCCCTCGGGACAACATTGTTCTCGAACCAGCGCAGCCCCTGACAACTCCAAAGACAATCACTCGTCTCTTACAACCGCTGGAAGATGAGTCCGCTCTTCTCATCATTGAAAGGGACGGAGCCATAGCTTGCAATGGAATATTCTACTTCCACGACTTACGAGCTGTTTTCGAGCGTCTGTTGCCTCCTCGAGAATGGATTGAAAACCGTGACGGCATCCTGGTGACTGTTGTCCGACCTGGCCACATTCGCCTTCGCCAAGGCTTATTTGACTGCTCCTTGGAAAAGGAAACGATCATATCTCGCAGGGAGGTGACTACAGTTGCGCCAGTTAAGCAACGGCTTCACAGAATACATGATTTTCTCATAAAGCATCACTCAGGGGAAAAGGTTGACTGGAGCAGCTTGTTCATCGAGGACGAGCCAACTTGGGTGGAGGTATTCATCACTCGAGTTTTGCGCGCGGCGTCCAAAATGGCCCATGGTGGTACGGTTGTGATCGTTCCGGAACCTCACCGGGCACCGCTGGAAGTGACTTATCGTGCACGAGCGAACGCTCCGACCGAGGTTCTGGACAAACTTCATGGGTCGTGGGCAAGAGCATGGCGAAATACGGGTGGCCCTGGCAGCGCAGACGCCCTAATTTCTTTTGAAAGACAGAGACGCTTATTATTTGCGCAAGCTGACGCTCTTGGGCGGTTAACTGCGACTGATGGATGCGTCGTCCTTGATGACTCAATGCGATTACACGGCTTTGGAGGAATCATAGATGTTGGTCGAGAACGGTTGGAATCATCCCTACCCCTAATGGACCCAGTTATGAATGTGCCTATGTCAGAAGAAGAGGAATCCAAATTCTTTCAGAAGTTTGGAACGCGGCATCGTTCGGCCTGCGAGCTTTGCAAGGCGTGCCCTCACACAATTGCTTTTGTGATGTCCCCAGGATGGAGACTTGCGCATATTCTGTAGCGACGACAGCCAGGTGTCTTTTTTTGACGGGCTTAGCGCCTGAGAGGCTGGCCGAAATAGAAGCTGTCTATCGAGAAGGGATGAACTATGGAATACCCAGTGTTCTATTCATGGCAGAACGATCTGCCGAAGAAGTGCAATCGCACCTTTATCCGGGAAGCACTCGACGAGGCCGTCCGCAACGTGAAGGCCGAGGACAAAGTCGAAGACTCTCCGCGCGTGGACTCTGGGATGGAGGGAATCGCAGGGAGCCCGGAGGTGGCCAGCATCATGTGCAGGCCGGGCATCGCCCCTTCTGCATCGTCATCCTCTATCGGACCCCTTCTCTTTATTCCAGAGTTCGCAGCAAGGCTCGGAGCGGCGAGCCGTCGGCGCCGGTGATGTTTAGAGGCGGAGCGATCAGCTCGAAACGGCCCTCCGGCACATCTTCCAGCGAGATGCCTTCCAGGATGGTGATGCGGTGCTGGCCCAAGGCATGATGATTGTCGAGAGTCTTGGAATCCAACGGGTCAACCGATGGAAGGTCCACTCCCAAGAGCACGACCCCTTGTCGACCTAGCCAATCTGGGAGGGTCGGCTCCATCACCGGAATCCGGTCCGGGAATCGGTCCGAATCCGGCCAACCGCCCGTGCGAAACAAAATTCGGGCTTCATCGGCCAAAACCCGCGTTTTCAACTTCTGTAAGTCCGCCATGGTTTGATTCCTCTTTTGAAAAGCAGACGCCAAAGCAAACAAGCCAGTCTTCTTGGAGCGGGATGGGGGGCGAACGTTTCTCCTCGAAAAACCCGTATCCACTCCTCGGGCGGCTGGATCGGGGCGTGCGGCGCGTTGTAGGCCAAGTACAGGAAAAAAGGCCGGTCGGAATTCTGTTGCTTGATGAAATCGCACGCTTGGGAAAAGCTCGAGTCTGCGCGACGGCCTCACGGATGCAATGGTCACCAAAATCGCCGAATTTCGCAACCGAAACCAAGGTCCCTAGTCGGAACACCCAGCGAAAACTCTCTGACGATTTGCAACCCATAATTTGCAACAACGCTGGGCGATAGGTTTTTTTGGACGAAGTTCATTCCCCGCAGGGATCGCCTCACTAGGCTGTCACGGAAGTGCTTATATTTCAATGCCTTATGGTTTGTGGTTGGAGGATGGCTCGTCCAGTTCCCACATGCCAATTCTTCTTTCAGGGCGGCCACCTGGGTCAAATTCTCATGTAGACGTTGCAAATGCGATGAAATTGTTTCGAGCTTCAGAAACGCGCAAAATCACCGTCCTTGATCAGAAAAGCAGGCATCAATCACGACCTAATGCACACAAGGGACCTTAGCCGATTGCTTGTCGCCTGCAATGGAGCACGTGTTCGCCGACTGATAGGATTACAAGGCCGGAAATCGCTTCCCTAAGTGATATTGACGGCTGAACTCCGGCTGCATTCGCGTATAGCTCCGATGTGCCTGACCCGCCTAACCCCTCGCAAATGGAGAATCCTTTATGGCACGTAAGCAATCGACAAAGGTTGAAGGAATATTCAGTTTCCTCGAAGAATGTCAGGGCGTGGCTGTCATTTTAAACAACAAAGAAGACCGTTTGAAAGTGAGGCTTATTAGCTTGCTGGATGGCCACAACCTCCCCCTTCCCAAAACACTATCTGACCTGGACCGGGACGAGTTGCGGGTCGCCTTTGCGGTTTGCGACGCAACCCGGGTGACGCGGGAAGAACTCGCGAAGATGGATGGGCCATCTCGCGAAGTCTGTCTGGAAAGGACCATTTCAGCCCAATTGAATAAGCAAACTGTTACTCTCCGGCATCATGGCGACAGAGGTTATTCGGCGGAAGGCTGCGATCCGGTGCGTGTATCCCGCGAGGCGGCGCATGTCCTGGAAGCATTCGCGAAAGCCCAGACGGCACTTGAAACGCGGGCTCTTGAGAAGCTAGTCCCAAACGTAGCTCGCCTCATCGGCCAGATCGAGGCAAAGTTTCCTGGGGCGGTCCGCAGGCCAAGGAGGAAAGGCGAAGGCTACTTCATCCGCGTTCTGCCAGCACCATCTAAATAGGCCACGTCCCCACAAAGTACCTATCCAGCATACATTCGATTTCGCGCTCGGCCTACTATTGGTTCAACGGATGCGCAAAGTCCGCACCCGTTCATCTGATCCTACGAGGACCGCCTTGACGCGCTGAACCGAAGCCTGGCCCTTGGGCTGTCCCTGCGGGCTGTTCAGCGTTTAAGTCGAAGGGAGGAGATTTGAAATGAGCAAGAAAACCCGAAAACAGCCTTCAAAACCAAACGCCCGAAGAGGAGAGGCAACGGTCCATAGGACTGGGCAGACCTCTGATCCGGGGACGAGACCGGACCTCTCGCATATCGCTGAGGCCCTCCGACCCCTGGCCATTCCCTGTTCGTCACTTAACCCCGATCCGGATAATGCCCGACTCCATTCAGAAGAGAATATCGAAGCGATTATAAAAAGCCTGGCAGAATTCGGACAGGATCAGCCCTTGGTGGCCCAGAAGCAGGGCATGATCGTTCGAAAGGGCAACGGTCGGCTCCAAGCCGCGCTGCGGATGGGCTGGGAATGGATTGCCGCTTTCGTGGTGGACGAGGACGATGTTAGAGCTGTCGCCCGGGCAATTGCCGACAACCGCGCAGCAGAATTGGCAGCCTGGGACGAGGAAAAACTCGCTCAGCTATTACAATCGATCCGCGAGGTTGGCGAGATCGACTTAGAAGTCACAGGATTCTCGCAGGCGGACATCGACCAACTGGTGCCGCTGGACATCCCCGAGGACGAGGTTCCCGAACCACCCGATGAGCCAACCACGCGTCCCGGCGACTTGTGGATTCTCGGGACTCATCGGCTCCTCTGCGGAGACTCCAGCAAACCCGAAGAAGTCGATCAGCTGTTAGACGGCGGCCCGATTCATTTGGTGAACACCGATCCGCCCTATGGAGTTCGATGCGAACCAAGGTCTAATAATGCGATTGCATCAGGGCTCTCCTCCTTCAGCGGCGCCAAGCATCATCAGAAGTTCGATGTCGAACGTCATCCGGAAAAGTCCAAGCCCACCACCAGAAAAATGCGAGCGAAGGACCGGCCCCTAACTAATGACTTTCTTTCCGATGAGGAATACACTCGCTTGCTTCATGCCTGGTTCGGAAACTTTGCCCGCGTTCTTCAGCCAGGCCGGACGTTTTACATTTGGGGCGGTTATGCAAACCTCGGCAATTATCCACCTGTTTTGGAGGCATGCGGTCTGTACTTCAGCCAGGGCATCGTGTGGGACAAACAGCATCCCGTTTTGACCAGAAAGGACTTCATGGGTGCATTTGAGCTAGCGTTTTACGGCTGGAAAGAAGGTGCCGCGCACAAGTTCTTCGGGCCGAATAATGTCACGGACCTCTGGCACGTGAAGAAGATCAATCCGACCAGCATGATCCACCTCACCGAAAAACCCGTCGAACTGGCAGCCCGTGCCATGTTTTATTCGTCGAAGCCGGGGGAGAATGTCCTGGATTTGTTTGGAGGTAGCGGCAGCACCTTAATCGCTGCCCAGCACACCGGGCGCCGTGCCTTCCTCATGGAGATTGACCCTCCTTATTGCGACGTGATCGTCCAACGTTGGGAAAACGTAACGGGCCAGAAGGCCAAGCGGATCCCCGCCCCCAACCCTTCTCCCGGTCGCCAACCGAAGATCGGTTAATTGGTGACCCATAACTCGGATAATTACATGCCTCGAAGCCCCGCCGAAGAACTCCGCATCGAAGCCCGCCGCCTGAAAGTGGTCGAATTGTACGTGCACGGCACGCGCTGCTTAGCCCATATCGCGCATGAACTCAAAGTCGATAAGGCCACAATTTCCAGGGATTTCAAACACATCCGCAAGCTTTGGCGAGAGACTTATGTCGAGGACTTGGACGTTGCAAGACGAGACGAGTTGGCCAGCATCGCTGAAGTCGAACGCAAGGCCTGGCTCGGTTGGGAACGTTCTTGCAAGGATGTCGAGACGATGGAAGTCATCGGCACCAACCAAGGCGGCAAGAGCAAGCCGGACAAGGTCAAGAAAATCACCAAAAGGCAGGCCGGAGACTCGAAGTTCCTGGCCATTGCCCTCGGCTGTGTGAAACTGCGCTGCGAGTTGTCGGGCCTGGATAGGCCCCAGCAACTCAACCATTCTGGCCGGGTCAACATCGATTGGGACGCATTGACGGCGGAAATAGCCCGCGACCCGGTGCCGGACACCATCGAAGAGCGGATCGTAGCCCCGCCAGTCACCGATGACAGGAACGGATAGCCTTTTGAATGAAGTTGGTCGCGTTGAGGGATGGGTAGTCGCAAAGTCTAGCCGTTTCCGAGGCGTCCGAACCGTCGGCGGAGCTGGTCGAGATGGTTCCGAGGCGGTGCTTCGTTTGCGGGTGGAGTCGCCTGGGCCAGCATGATTTTCTGTGATCTTGCTGCCGGCTGCAGCTTCTTGGCATGCCGGAAATAGCTGGCGCGGCAACCGGCGCCCGACCGGACAAAAGCTCGAACCCGCTCGGCCTCGTTGGCAAAGTTCGGATTGGCCTTTAGCTTGGCCACGGCCAAAGCGACGCCCGTCAGACAGCGACACAGCACTCCCTGCTGCCAATCCAGGCCTGCCTGCTTTAGTTCCCAGGCATGGCAGTAGGTGCGCAGGGAGTGCTGTGCCATCAGGTGCAAGTGACCAGCGATGAAGTCAAAAATCTCCTGATCCCAGAACCACCGAGCCGCCTGGCGGTGAACTTCCACCGGCGCCGGCTCGAAAAGTAGCAGATGGCCGCGATCTTCTAGCGCGGCCACATCGGCGTTGAGTGTCCTCCAATCATTGCCTACGAGGGCCACCCGGCTGGTCGTGGTAAACTGCCGGGGGATGCCGCATTTCTTCAGGGCCGGAGCCGCCGTCTGCCAGGATACCGTCTTGGTCCCTTCGGTCTGACCCAGGGCCTTGAGCAGGCGAATCCCCAGGCGGTCGGCATAGAGGCAATCAACGTCATCCAAGACGATCGGTTCATGCCGGTGCTCGTAAGCCTGCAGGTAAATTCCAAAAGGCGTGGCCTGGCCGCCGATCCAACAGGCCTGGTTCCCGATTGCTTGACGAACCGAGCGGCTCTTGCCGACGCCGGGCGGGCCGAAGATCATGAGTAGGTTTAGATGCCCTGCCGCAAAAGCGCGGACGTACTGCTCCAGCTCGGAGTAAGTGGTAAGACGGAGGGCGTGCGCGGGTAGACTTTGCGACTTGGTCATGTTGGGACTTCATGCTGGGACTCCTCAATCACGGCAGCGCAACGCGCGCTGCCTCTTCGAGCAGGAGGAGTTACCTCGGGCTCGTGAGGAAATCCAGGAAAATCCGGCCAAGTTGGGTTAAGCCCGATGAAGTGAGCGTATGTCCATGCACCGCGGCCTGTCTGAAAGCCCTTTACATTATTAATAGGGAGTGGTGAGCTGGCTATCGGCTGCCTGAAAAGGAAAACGTCAAGGAGCCAAACACTTCCATCGGCTCCTCTGCTTTCGCCAGTCGGGGATGGCCGCGATCGGCAGGAGCTGCCAAAGCTGAATCGGGTCCCGACCCCTGAGAGTGCGGGGCAGGAAAAGAATCGCCTCCTGAATGTCGGGAGCAAGATAAAGTAAGCTCGCGATCTGGCTCAAACGTGCGCGGCTGACGTGCCCCAGCCGGGCCAGCTCGGCGTAGCCGGTCACCTGGCCCGAGCGGATCAACTCGTCGAAACGCATGGCCAAGGCCATGAGGCGAGAGACGCGGGGCACGCGGCCTGCCTCGGCCGTTGATTGCCGATCGGGCGCCGGTCTCTTGCGGCTGCCCCGGCCGCGGTTGGTGAAATGAACGCGGCATTCGATGGTGAAGGGGGAAGTCATTTCGAGTTCTCCTTTCGCTGGTTCTGCTCTTCCAGCACGGCAACCAACCCTGCCGGGTCGAGCGTGAGCGCCAGCTTGCCTTGGGCGCCGTCGTAATCGACACGCTCGATAATTGACCGGATCAGGCGTGCTTGCTCGATCATCGGCAGCTCCTCGAATCCTTGCTCCAAGGCCATGAGCGCTTGCGCGGCTTCTTCCAGTTCCAGCGCCGGTCGTTGGAATGCCAGGGTTTGCTCCTTGGTCTCGGCCAAGCGGCGCTGTAAGTGGCCGATGTTTTCCTGGATGGTCTCGAATCCAGACTGGTTCTCCTCGTCGCTCGCGTTTGCTGGGGCAAGGCTTTCCGTCAAGATTTTCAACTCCCGCTCCAGGCGGCGCCGATCCGATTCGAGAGCCGTCAGGCGAACATGCCTTTGCTGGGAAGCCTCGGTCAGAATCTTCTGGAGGCGCTCGGAATCCAGGCCCACCTTTGAGATATGCGCCACCACGATCCGCTCGATTTGACTTGCCGGAATAGACTGAGACGGGCAAAGGTCCCAGCCGCGCTTCTGCGCTTGCGAACAGACGTAGTAACGATAGCGTTTGCTGCCCTTGCTCGAGTAGGTCGGGCTCATAGCGCAGCCGCAGGGCCGGCAGGACAAGAGTCCCTTCAAGATTGCCCCCGACTCGTTCCGCTCCGTTGAGCCCCGGTGACGATGGCGCTGGAGCAGCTCTTGCACCTTCTGCCATTGGGCCGGATCGACAATGGCCGGATGTTCGCCGTTGTGGAGTTCTTTCTTGTAACGGAGCTTGCCCGCATAGGTGGCGTTGGTCAGGAGCTTATGCAAGTTGCTTTTGACAAAGGGTTGGCCACCCAGCTTGCGTCCTTTTCGGGTCACCCAAGTCTTGGTCCGCCAGCCCCGCCGTTCCAGTTCTCGAACAACCGGCAGCAGGCCTTGATGCTCGATGTACAGATCAAAGATGGCTCGGACCCGAGCGGCTTCCTTGGGATTGACCACCAGCCGGAGAACCTGGGGGTCAACGTCATAGCCCAAGACCGGCAATCCTCCCGACCACTTGCCCTTGCGCCGGGTGGCCGCGATCTTGTCCCGCGTCCGCTCGGAGATGATCTCTCTTTCGAATTGGGCGAAGCTAAGAAGGACGTTCAGGACGAGTCGGCCCATGGAGGTCGCGCTATTGAACTGTTGCGTAATGGACACGAAGGAGACGTGGTGCTTTTCGAAGATGCCGATGATGCGGGCGAAGTCCAGTAGGGACCGGCTGAGCCGATCGATCTTATACGTGACCACAGAGTCGATCTTGCCAGCCTCGACGTCGGCCAGGAGACGCTTAAGCGCGGGCCGGTCCATGTTGCCTCCAGTGAAACCACCGTCGTCGTAACGGGTCGGCAGGCATTTCCAACCTTCGTGGCGCTGGCTTTGAACATAGGCCAAGCACGCCTCACGCTGGGCGTCAAGCGAGTTGAAATCCTGTTCGAGTCCCACCTCGGTGGATTTGCGAGTGTAGATGGCGCAGCGGATCGCGGCGGGCGGGTGATTCTTCCGGGTCATGCGCTGCCTCCTCTCCCCGCGAGTACCCGTCGGAAGAAGAGGAAGCCGCTGGTATGCGAGCCGGTAATGGCTTTGGCAACGGCGGACAGGGACCTGTAGACCTGGCCATCGTACTCGAAGCCATGGCGCAGGACCTGGACCTTCAAGGTCTGACCTTTGTACCAGCGCATGAGGATGGTGCCGGGCAGGGGCAGGCAGCCGTTGGCAAGCGCGCTGGCCTTTCCGTTCTTTTGCAGCGAGGCCGGAGTCGTCTGTTTCTGCCGAGGAGGCGACAAACGCAGGTCGGCGTCTTGGGCCAGCTCCGCGGCGCGCCTTCGCGCTCGTTCGGATAGGTCCCCCTCGGCCAGCGCTTGCAAGCGCCAGATGATGCGCTTGACCAGCCAGGCCTTGTTGCCCACCCGCGTCTCCTCGCCAAACACCTCCGCATACCGAGCCCGTAGCTCCGCCACCTTCATGGCCTCGAGGGCTGTCACCTGCCTAGTGACGTTCACGTGCATGTTTCCCCTTTCTCGTAGGACTCCAAAGCGCCAACCACACTGTTCACTGAGCCTCACAAGCGCGCTCACCTCAAGGCCAGCTTGGGAGAATCCGGGAGATTCCTGGGCCGGAAAGAACTTCTCGAAATCTGCGAAATCTCAGCCGGAATTGCCTGGATTTCAGGGCGAACCCGAGTACTGATCCTGCCCTGGTGGGCAGCGCGATGTCCGCGCTGCCGCCTATTCGCAAACCCAAGAAAAGGGAGACGTGTTATGGCAACATCGAAGAGTCCGAAGAAAGGCAAGTCCAAGAAGACCAAGGAGGCCGGCGCCGACAACAAGAAGCTCAGCGCGCTGGACGCCGCCGCCAAGGTCCTGGCCGAGACCGGCCAGCCCATGTCCTGCAAAGAGATGATCGAGGCGATGGCGCAAAAGGGCTATTGGTCTTCTCCCGGCGGCAAAACTCCCGCATCGACTCTTTACTCCGGAATCACCAAAGAGATCGCCACCAAGGGCAAGGAATCCCGTTTTCAGAAGACCGATCGGGGTCGCTTCGCCCGAAGCTAACGCCGTCCCAGGGGGCTGCCGCATTCCGGGATAGCATCTTCCCAGCGGCAGCCTCCTTCCATTCCCAGGAAGTATCCCGCAGGGAAGCGACAAGGAGTTTTATCCCATGGCTACACGTTCCAGTTGGAAAGGCTACCTGCAGCTTTCCCTCGTCTGCGTTCCCGTCAAGGCCTATAGCACCTCTAGCTCCGGCGGAGGCGAGATCCATCTCCACCAGCTCCACGCCGACTGCCATAGCCGCATCCAGTACAAGAAGGTCTGCTCCCTGCACGGGGAGGTAACCAACGACCAGATCGTCTCTGGCTACGAGTACGCCCGGGACCGCTACGTGGTCGTCGATCCCGACGAGCTCGATCGGCTCCGCACGGAAGCAGACAAGGCGATCAAGATCGACGTCTTCATCGCCTCGGGTGCTTTCGATCCCCTCTATACCACGGGCAAGAAGTATTACCTGGCTCCCAACGGCCCGGCCGGGCAAAAGGCCTATGCGCTCCTCGCCCAGGCCATGGCAGCCGAGGACCGCTATGGGATCGCCCAGGTCGTCCTGCACGGACGCGAACAGTTGGTCTTGCTCCGGCCTCAGGAGAACTTGCTGGTCCTGGAGGTGCTCCATTACCGGCACCAGGTGACGCAGCCATCCGCCCTGGCGGACGAAGCTCCCAGGATGGAGATAACTCCCGAGGAATTGCACATGGCCCGGACCCTGGTCAACGCTTCCACGGCCGACTTCAACCTGGAGAAGTACGCGGACCTGTACACCCACAAACTGCAGCAGTTGATCGAAGCGAAAGTGGCGGGCCAGGAGCTGGTGACTCCCCCGGCCATCCAAGGACCGCAGGTGATCAACCTGATGGAGGCGCTCCGGCAAAGCCTGGCCCGAGTCCAGGAAACCAACGGCACCAAGAAGGAACCACGCAAGTCCGGCCGCAGGCTGGTTCGCAAGATCTACTAAGGGAAGCCTGGATCAAGATAAAGCCAAAAGTGGGCAAAAGGCCCTTCTCATGAAACCCCTTAAATCAAGGAGTTTCCGAGGAGGGGCTGTTAACTGGTGTGTTTTAGTTCGAGTCCCCACCGGGGACCTTGGTTTCGGTTGCGAAATTCGGCCATTTTGGGTTAACAGGCTCGCCAGAGAGTTTGATTCGAGGAAGTTGCGTTTTTCGTCAGAAAACTCGCGTTCCTTGATTCATATGCGACTCTCTTAAGCCAGAGACCAGAACTCCGATTATTGACGCCTTTCCCGAAATTGCTGAAAACCAGCCAAAAACTCTCTCCCTATCTCGGTTTGAGTTAACAGGCCTCGTCGCGATCTTGGTATCCGAATACACAGGGAGAAGAACGGGTCGGCCATGGGCAAAGTCTTTTTTCCTTCCGGCAATTTCAACTGTCGCTGAAATCATTCGGCCTTCTCAAACATGTCAGGATTCATACCCCAATTCCTGGAATCAGACCATCCCGGCGATATAAATCGATTTTTTGCCAGCAGCTCACGGAGGACATACACAACTTTTCCATCTTCAAGCGATGCTGTGACCTGGACGCCACCCAAGCTTCCGTTGTCTTGCATCAGCCGTTCAATTCGGAGGCGAGTGCCTACTGGAAGCACATCAATCAACTTCGTGTACTTGGTATCGGCTTCATCGAAGCTCTCGGGAGCGCCAAGAGTGATTTCGTGCCTCCCTTTGTACGACGTTATATCTGCGAGCCCCACCTTGACCTTCGTCTTCCAAACGGTGCCAGCGAAGGTTGTAAAGTTATATTCGGGCGATGAGGTAACATCGGTGTCCGGCCTGGAGTTCAATATCCCCACGAGGTGCCTCGCGAGCCCAACACTTAAGAGGAAGAATATAATTGCCAATACTGTGACCGCCAAAATGAGCTTTTGCCGCTTCTTAGATTGGCGGGTTTCTCCTCGCGGCTCAAGGGCCCGCGCGGCCGGCCAAAGGGCTAAATAAGCTAGCATGAAGTAAACAGGGAAAACACAGCAACAGGCTCCATGCATGAGTGCCCACCAGTGGATGAGCGGAAGGTGAAAGACATCGGCGGCCGTAGCCCCGGCGTACAGGAATGCAACAGCCAGTGCAGTTGCGGCTATGCCGTGTATACCAACGGTTTGCAATCTCATGGTTCTTGAAGCACACAATGGTGCTGGCCCGCTTCTGTGCTTGTGTGCCCTCTGTGTAGATCGCCGCTTTTGGCGGTGGAATAGGTGAGTTTTCCCCAGCTCCACCCCTGGAACGAAGCCGCTGTCGAATGATTGACTGACTCAACAAAACCGCGCGACCTCAGTCCTGCTGAGTCCCAAGCCGGTCGTGGTCGAGCTTGGTCCTGCTGGCAATCGGACGCTCGCGACCCAGCAAGAATGCCCGGAATTTAAGAATGTCTCCATCGTTCCATCCCGCTGACGGCGGTCAACGCTTTGAGGACCAGGCGTTCCACAAGCTCAAGCTGGATGCCGACGACCTGGCCGAGGTCACCGGCGTCAATGTCTATAAGTTCCAGGTGGCCATGCCGAAGGGCCAGCACTTCCGGGTCGTCCTCCGCGAGGTAGGCTTACGAACACCGGCATGAGCTCTACTCAAGGGCGAGTTGGCGGAGGATGTAGTGCGAGCTACTACGTCCAGGAAGTTAGCGTGCGCAATTTTACGTGGAATGATGATTCGGGTTTACTCCGCAGATGGTCCGGATCGGTAGGCTCCAAGTGCAGAAATTATGAGTCGCCTGATGATGAAAAGAACCCAATTTATGCCGTAATGACGCTTTGGGCTATCATCGCGCGTGAAAGATAGGAGGCCTTACCTCCTTTGCGACCTGCAGCACGAGCTTCATCAGGGGTGAACGTGTGAGCCCGTCCCTGGCGGTGCGCGGACAGGCCGCCTTTGCGGCCTGCCTTGCGCGCCTCCTCGGAAGTGAACTTGTGCGCTCTCCCTTTGCGATGAGCGGCAATTCCTCCCTTGCGTGCGATCTCTCGCCTCTTGCTTTCATCCATCCCGGAAAACCCGCGGCGTTTCTTTTCTATCATGGTTACTGCTCAGCTCCACTACTTCAAACGCTCCAAGAGCTTTGAGTAACTGGCATCTCGGAATAGGTTCGAGTTTCCGATCCCAAAAAATCGGCCCTGGGGCCCACAAGACATTGATGCCGTGCCGATTGGTCGGGAGCCGTCCAACCCATTAGTTCTTTTCCCCTCCTTCTTTCATGATAATCTTGCCAGCCAGCGACACGTTGATTTCCTTCTTCTTCTTGTCGGAAGTTTGGATAGTTACCTCGTAGTGGTCGGGCGTTTCTTCTTTGCCCTTTACTTTGTTGACCTCCATGACCTCCTTGATGGTCGCCTCGGGGAACTTGGCCTTCACGTTTTTGATGAGAGCCTTGGGCACGTCCTTGAGCGCGACCTCTTTTTCGATCTCGATGATGGTGCCATCTTCCTCAATATCCATTTCGTACTTTCGGCCCTTGTGTTTAAGCTCCACATCGAAGACGACTTTACCGTTTTCGTTCTCCTTCTCGATGCTGCTTACTTCTGCGTCCGGGAACCGGTTGTTAATGGCGTCCCTTATGGCCTTGGGCGTCTTATCAAAGGGGATTTTCTTGGCCTTCTCATCTTCTGCCCGCCCGAGAATTGCCAGTGAGATTAGAGCCGCCGCGCTCATGCTGGACCACCTAAGGATTCCGCCCATTTTCTTCTCCTGATTGTTGGGTTACATGGTCTGCAACGGTCCGCCTTGCCTGAAGACGGACCTTAGGATGCCACAAGAAAAGCTCCGCCTCGGATTGCTCCTCCGGACCGCAATTGTTTCTACCGACCTGACGTTTAGGCAGGAACAGTACCCGTATCGGCTGGTCCGAAAGGTGGCATTTTAGTCTCGACAGATAAGGTAGAGATGAACGCAATCTAAATTCTTCTTCATTTTGGCAATTCAGGTCTGGGTGCTTAATGGCGAGAGAGGCGATGGCCGTGGCCACGAGAAACTCGACTGACGCAAATCCGTGAAAATGTCACATTTGATGGGAAAGTCCGGCTAACTATACGGTTCAGCACCGGGACCTGGTTAGTCTCCAGTTCACAATCCTTAGTTCATTTAGCCTCCTGGTCATCTCGCGAGAATATGAGAGAAATCTTAACTCGAATTCACCGTGGTTTTAGGCAGGGCGGCTACGATGGTGCCTCTCACTCGGAAGCGGCAGAGTTGCCGACTTGGAAAGATCGAAAATCTGCTAAAATCCTCCAAGAGAGCGATTCGCATGGACGCTCGTTATTCCATCCTCGATACTCTCTCACATTTCCTCCATAAACACTTGATCTGGCTCTTGGTCGGCTCTTATGTTGCGGCCGGCTTCTATCCATCGTTTGGCATCTGGATCAGGGATGTTTCCTTCGGTGATGCTACTGTTTTGCATGCGAGAGTACGAGTCTGTTTCCCGATGCTGATGTTAGCGTTGCTGCTTGGCAACGCGGGATTAGGGGTTCACATTCATCAATTCCGTAGCCTGCTCCGAACGCCGCAGGTTCTGCTTGTCGGACTCCTTGCGAATTCCATAGTGCCGATTGCCTTCGCCCTCTGTGTCGGCGTTGTCGTGCGCTGGTGGCACAATTCAGACGAAGCAGAATGCGTTCTGATAGGATTGGGTCTAGTCGCCGCCATGCCAGTCGCAGGCTCCTCCACAGCCTGGTCCCAAAACGCCAACGGCAACGTGGCTCTGAGCGTGGGCTTGGTTTTCTTCTCCACGCTATTCAGCCCGTGGACGACACCACTGGCCCTCCACTCAGTTAGCCTCATGACGATGGGCGGTTACACAACGGTATAGTAGTCCAGCGACTTTTCTGTGCATTTCTGTTCAGTGCGCCGAGATTTCGGCGCACTGAACAAAAACGCGCCGAAAACTCGGTAGAGTCGAGAGGTGGCGCGGTGGGGTAGGTGAGCCTTGCGTGTGGCCGGCCCTTTCGGTTGCCGGTGCCCGAGTAGCGCACCTTGCTCCGTTTCCACCTCCCGCTCATCGAACCGGACGTGCGGATCACCCGCATCCGGCTCTCGGATCAGGCTCCTCCCGAAGGCGTGCGCATGGCCGCAAGCACCTGGCATGGGTTCACCAGACCCAAAGTCTCGTACAAGTACGGGGCAGGGTATCGACATTCCCCCCGGCTCTCCACGCGATGCTTGTGGACCAGCCAACCGCGTAGACGTTGCTGTAGAAAGCGTTCCAGTTTGGTGTACGTCTTCCACAACGTGCCGTAACTGAAGTAGTTCAACCAGCCACGGACCACGCGATTGACATCGCCAACCAGTTTTCCTTCGCTTTGCCACGACATGTGCGTGCCAATCATCCGACGCAGCTTGTCCTTGATGCGGCACACGCTTTTGCCGGACGGATAGGCCGCCACATACTCCCGGCCACTCCCAAACGAGTACTGCACGCCGAAAAGATACCCCAGAAAATCAAACGGTTCATACGGCGCCTGGCAGATGCGCGTCTTGGTCTCATTGAGCATGAGTCCAATCCGTTGCAAGAGCCTTCGCGCCTCACCCAGCGCCTGTACTGCGTCACGCCGACACAAGATCACGAAGTCGTCGGCATAGTTGACAATGCGGCTGGCAAATTGCCTGTCCAGGCCGCGTTGTTCCCATGCCTTCAGAAACCGACGCATGTAGATGTTCGCCAGCAATGGCGACAATACCCCGCCTTGCGGCGTGCCCCGGTTGCTGCTCCCGCGTCGTGTCCGAGTGCCGTTGTCGTTGTTCTCCTCGACCGGCGCTTTCAGCCACATCTTTACCAGATGCAGGATCGTGCCGTCCGATACCCGACGCGAGACGGAACGCATCAGTTCCGCGTGCGGGATCGTGTCGAAGTACTTCGACAAATCAGCATCGACGACTTGGCAGAAGCCTGCCTTCAGAGCTTGGTGGACGGCCTTGACCGCCTGCACCGCGCTGCGCTGAGGTCGGTAACCGTACGCGTTGTCCGTGAAGTCCGCCTCGAAGATCGGCTCCAAGACCAACTTCACGGCCGTTTGCACGACCCGATCTTTAATGGTGGGAATGCCCAGGGGACGCTCCCCGCCATTCGGCTTTGGGATCATCACCCGCAGCACCGCCTCGGGTCGATAACGCCTTTCCTGGAGTTCCTGTCGCAACTCCACGAGGAACCGCCCCACCCCATACTTCTCGATGTCCTCGAAACACATGCCATCCACACCCGCCGCGCCTTCATTGGCCTTGGCGAGATGATAGGCGTGGACCAAGATGCCGTCTCGATACACCTTGTCGTACAGAGCGTAGAAGCGGTAGGTCGGCTCTTGCTTGGCCTTCAGGTATAGCTTCCGTTGCAGCTCCTGGATCGTTGGCGGCGTTGCTAGACTCATCGTCAATCGCCTCCTTCCCTTGCTGCTTCGTCAGCACCCCGAAACCAGGGTTCCTTCCCTCCACCGGCTTTCGCCGGTTTCGTCGGTATTATGAACCCCTCCGACACCCGCTCGGAGCCAGACGCCCAAACGTCTGTTGGCCGAGCCGAATCAGCCACTCTGACGGGTTTCCCGTGTTGCCTGTTGCTCCTTGTCGGCATGCTGTCACCCACCACCCCGGCGAAGCAGATTGAGCCTGTCGTCCGTCTACGCCCAATCCATAGCAGCCTTCCCCCAGTCCAGGCAGGGTCGGCCTTCGCATCGTGTTTTTCGGGGCCGTCTCGGTGTTCACACATGTTACGGCCTGCCGACTTGCAGACGGCCTAATGCCGTCTCTTTCCCCCAGGCTTCGGCCACTTCGTTACCTCCGTGACCGCTGGGGTAGCTACCCGGCTGGAACGACCTTTGCCGGGACAGGACTTGCACCTGTTGGAACAACAGACCTTTCACGGCGCACGTGGACCAGTACACCGGGAACGAGAAATCAACTATTTCGCCGCCGACCATGTGTGCGGTGGCCGCTTTTTCCCCCGACAGCAAGATCCTTGCCTCAACAGGTTTTGGGGGAATTATCTTGTGGGACCCCCTCACAGGTAAAGAACTTTCGCGGTTCAAAGCGAATCTGTGCAGTTCTCATATGAATTCTCTCAACTTTACTTCCGACCAGAAGACCTTGGTAATCCATGATCCGACCGCGATTCGTTTCTGGGACCTGACGACCGGCTGGGAACGGCAGACATTCGCCGGACACATGGACCCTGCTGTAAATCTCGCCTTTGCGCATGATGGAAAGATCTTAGTGAGTACCGGAAACGACGAGACCATCCGGCTCTGGGACGTTGCCACAGGCCGGGAATTACGGGTAATCAAGGGTTACGAAAGCAATTACGACGTCCATTGGGAACCCGTCGTTCGAGTTTCGCGGGATGCCAAACTCCTTGCTTCGTGGCCGACTAACAACAATGATGAAACCCATTTGTGGGATTTGACCAAGGGCCAACTACAACAACGTCTCCCGTCCAGCGTGGCAGGCTCAGTCATTGGGCTGGCTTTTTCTGCTGACGGCAATATTCTCGCTTCCACCGCTGAATATGAGGGCGCCGGAGGCGGGGGATTTGCGGGTGGAGGACCGGGGGGCGGCTTTGGTGGGAACTTTGGCGGCGGTTTTGGAGGCGGTGCCGGCGGAGGCTTTCTGGGCGGCGGAGCCGGTTTTCGTGGTCCAAAATCTGGAATTTGCTTGCACGATACTAGGTCCGGCAAAGTCCTCAACAACCTGGTGTGTGATGGCTCGACGATTATCTCTCTCGCCTTCTCTCCCGACAGCACGACCATCGCTTCGGCCCAACTCACCGATAGTGTGCGGCTGTGGGACGTGGTTACAGGCAAATCATTTGCTGCCCTCTCTGCCGAAAACTACGGAACAATCCAAGTCGCCTTTTCCACGGACGGCAAGATGCTGGCTGTATGGGATATGAAAACGATTCGCCTCTGGGAAATGGCCACGCGCCGCATCGCCTGGGAGTTCAAAGAAAACTGTGCTGCTTTTGCCTCGGTCCACTTTATCCCGGACGGTCGGGTTTTCGCGCTCGGCTATCCGACTCGATCGTCAGAAAAGGAAAAAGATTACAAGACAGTCGTGGTCTGGGATGTTTTGGAGCGTCAGGAGTTTTATTCGGTTCATGACCCGTCGAAATATTTCATGAATGCCACGCTGTCCCCTCACGGTAACACGTTGGCCACCGCTTCTGGCGATACGTCGATCCTGCTCTGGAATCTGCCTGCAGGGGAGAAGAAGAGTCGGAACCGCCTGGCGGCAGCAGACCTGAAGCAGCTCTGGATTGATCTCGCAGGTGCAGATGTACTATCCGCTTACGAAGCGATCCGTACCTTGGTCGCAAACCCTGAACAATCTGTTGCCTTCCTTAAGGCCATGCTACGGACGGCGCCTAAGACGCACATCAGCCAGCTCGTTGAAAACTTGGATGATGATCAATTCCAAATGCGAGAGGCCGCCTCGCGTGACCTAGCTCAACTGGGCCAAGATGCGGAACCCGCTTTACGCCAAGCAGCCACGAGTGGTTCCCTAGAGGTTCGTTACCGGGCGGAGAGGCTGTTGAAACACCTGAAAGTTGGCACTAAGGAGCTGACTCCCGATGAGCTACGCTTCATCCGCGCGACTCAAATTCTTGAGCAGGTCGCAACTGAGGACGCCATCCGGCTTCTTCAGAAACTTTCCGTCGGTGCCCCGGAAGCTCGACTAACGCAAGAAGCGAAAGCGTCACTCGTACGCCTGACGCAACGAACCGCGATGCGAAACTAAAGTGGTATTACCGTTGGCATCTAGCTGTGGTCTGTGGAACAGCCCACGAGGCACCAAGCGGGCCCGCGACGGAGCTTAGCTCAAGCAAAATGCGGATGGCGGGCGAGTCGGCAGGAACAAGGCGTGTTGAACTCGAACGCTTTGCGGCTTGTAGGTATGCCTTATCCGCGGGTTGCAAAGAACAATCCCAAGTCGCTGTTGGGCGTGGGAATTGATTCTACGCTAAAACCGAACGCTTCCAGGTGTCTTGTGAGCTCTTCAATCGTGTGTCGTCCCACGCCGTTCACGTGGGCCACTGACGGATAAACGCCACCATGATATTCACCATGAATGTTATCAATAAGGTGAAGCATGCGAGAGCTCAAAAGAATTGGAAACTCGCAGCCTTCGCAATCGATCTTGACAAGGCGGATACGCTTTTGTCCGTTGCCGGTAACATCTCGAACAATGTCGTCAAACGCTATCAGATCGAGTCTCTCTCCAGTGGACCGATATAGGATGCACCCACCTCCGGTGTTACCATCAGGGGGATATCCTCCATGAAACAAAGTGTCACCCATTCGGTCGGACCGCCACACAGCCTTGTGATAAAGATGAACCCGCTCCCCGAATCCTTGCAGGTTGCGCACTGCGAGGTCGAAGTTCTCTCTTTCAGCTTCAAAACCATGGACATTCACGCATCCGCGCATCAGAGCGGCAAAGCAAAAGCCGCCAATGTGCATGCCTATGTCGATCACGATGTCATGGAGGGCGAACGACTCGGGCAAACGATACTCGTTGCGTGCAACGATACCCAGGAATATGGCTCGATCCCAGGTCCCTTTCCGAAATGCCAAGCGCGAGGCAAGGATTTGATTCATTACGGAAGTAACTTGTTGGCTTATCGGTTTGACGCCGAATAATCGCCACAGGCATTTCCGCAGCCAGGTCAGGATTGGACCTACTACGGGCCTGTGAGATCGTGACGGCTCAAGGTCACCCTCGGCACCCACCACTTTCCTGACCTCATCAATAGACAAGCCGTCGAGGTTCTGGCTCCACGCCCGCTGATCCGCTCCTAGCAGTGCCCCACTGGCGTGATTTTCTTGGACCAAATTCATGGTTTATTCCTTGTTTTGCCATCCTGCCCTGCCCAAAACCTCCATCTGCTCCTGCGAAGTAATCGTCAAGGGCAATTACTTGCCCATGACTTGCTCTTCCCCGGTCTCTTCTTGCCTTTCCCGGGCGCCCGATGCCGTTCATTTTTTGACAGCTTACCCAGACTGCAAAAATGTCAGGTTCTCACCGGGGTGAGGATGAGTTTCTTAACATTCCTTCGACTGAAAAGCAACGCAAGGAAACCATGCCCCCGGGCGCCTTTTCCGGCCGCGCATAGTGCGCCTCCGTTCGATTCTTCCGAACCTGAGTCTTCGGGTTCATGCAGTTTTTTCCAAGTATTTGCACGCCACTGAGGAAACCACGCCCGCCCGACCATTGGCTCAAGCACTGTGGGCGGGAAAAAGAAGCTGGACCGGTCCCTCGCGATGTTAACTCGAATCGTCATTACCTTTGGCATAAGACTGATGAAAATCTTGCCGACGCTTGACACCCAAGTTAGTCAGGGTATACCTGGGAGGCAGAGCTGCCGGGGACAGTAGCCAACAGGGTCAATCTCCTCATCATTTCGGCACGGAGTCATGCAAACTCTTCTGATTCTGCCCGTGATTATGATGCGATGGGGCTGACTGCGTTAGTCCTCTTCGCCCGCGCGAGTTCCGCGCACATCAACATGGCGGTCTCGCGGTGCGGCTCTTCTGGCAAGGAAAGGCCCAGCGAGTTGTTCCAGAAACCGCCCAAGAGAGTGACTTAATGCCATGCAAACACGAATGACTCTGGCCACCGTGGCACTGCTCGCGGCCGGCACTCTGCTCGGCTGGCTGGCGATTCCAACCATTGGCCAGGAAAACATATCGGAACCCGGTGCGAAGCCCGAGTCGCCCTTCACCCCAGCTCAACTGGCGGAGCGCACTCTGCAACGTTTTGGTCAGTGTGGGTCATCATCGGCGGAAGAAATGCAAGGCGCCTTGGGCGAGCAAAGAAGATCATTTGATCCCGTGCTTCGCGGCTTCTTCAGGATCGATTTTCTTCAGTGCCTTAGGCACAGCCTTCAGCACATCTTCTTCAGCATCAACCAGTTCGATGAGGATCGGCACTGCTGCTTTGGCATCCGGGCCGATGTCGCCCAAGGCCTGCGCGGCGTGGAAACGTATAATTGCGGCCCGGGGGTCGCGTTTCCGGGCAGCGCTATCCTTTCCCCGGAGAAAATCCAAGAGTAGCGCTATCATCTTCTCCTTTTCTTCGCCCATACGCCATAAGGCCAAGGCGGCCTCAATTCGTGCGGATTCTTTCGCGTATTTGAGCGCATCCTGAAGAATAGGCAAAGTTGCTTCTTTGTTTCCTTGAACACGCCAAAGGGCCCAGGCTGCTTGGACGCGGATGGCATATTGGCCCGGATCATACTGCTTCTTTAGCAGTTCCAAAAGCAAAGGAATTCCTTCCATGGTCCCTGGGCCAATTTGGCCTAAAGCCGTCGCAGCGTCCAAAGTCAAATCATTGTCTTTCCTCACTGCGTCCAGGATGGCAGGCACCGCCCTTTTCGCCTCTGGACCCATGTCTCCTAAGCTGATGACAGCGATCCGGCGAACGGATGGCTCCTTATCTTTGAGTGCCTCCACAAAATGAGGCAAGATTGCGTTGGCATCGGGTTCAATTGCCGAAAGAGCCGAGATGGCATGCATGCGAACATCTGCCTCAGTGTCCTTAAGGGCCTCCAATAGGGCGGGAACCGCCGCCTTTGATTCAGCTCCTATTCCTTGCAACGCATTCGCGCTGGACTGTCGAAACGCTGGATCAGGGTCTTTTAGAAGTTCCACGAGAGTCGAGACTGCTTCCGGTGATCTAATCTCGCCCAGGGTATGGACGATCCATATGCTTTTCCGATCTCTCAATGCCTCGATTAAAGCCGGCACGGCCTCTTTCGCCGCGGGACCGACCTTTCCCAATACACGCACGGCTTCATCGGCCACAACATTGTCTTTGCTTTTTGACAAAGCCATCAGAGAGGGGACCGCCGCTCGACCTCGGCGTCCAAGGCGTTCTAATGCCCATAGGGAAAAGTGACAACTAGTGCTATCGCCTTTCAGGCCGTCGATGAGTACCTCAAAGGCCGCTTTGTGGGCGGGCTGAATATGCAAGATGGCGTTCGCAACATAAATGCGATCATTTCCTTTTTTCAGTATCGACTCCAAGGCAGGGATCGCCCTTCGCGCATCCGGACCGAGCTTTTCCAAGGCGAGTATGGCGTCTAATCGAATTCGTGGACTGGCTACGGCGAGTGATTCAATGAGTGTCGAAAGGGCTTCCTGGTCTTTCGGGTGGAGCTCTGCCAGGGCCCCAGCGGCTGATGCACGAAAAGCAACGTCTGAGTTATGCAAAGCCTTTTTCAAAGTTGGGACAGACTCCTCGGCGTCTGGCCCCATTTGCCCCAGAGCTTTAGCGGCGCCCGCGCGAATCTCGACATCATCCCCTTTCAAGGCCTCCAAAAGGCTTGGCAGGGCCACTTTGCCCATGGTGGCCAAGCCGCAAATGGCACCGCTGCTAATCAAAATGTCATCTCCCAACGCCTTAATCAGTTCTGGAATGGCCTCGCTGGCATCTGCACCTATATTGCCAAGGGCGCAAGCTGCATCTCCCCGAATGAACTGATTTCTGTCTGTGTCCTTGAGTATTTCAAGCAAACTCCGCACGGCCGGTTTGCCGATCCGGCTTAGAGTTGAAAAAACCATCCTGTGAAAAAGACGGTCTTTATTCTCCAGACTCCGAATAAGTTCAGGAATGGCGGGCGCTGCGTTAGAGCCCATCGCGCTTAATGCCTCGAGTGCTTTGAGCTGAAGGTAAGGATCGGGGTCCTGTAGCGTTCGGATCCAATCCTTAAGAGTTTTGCCCTCATGGACGGGTTCGTTTTTCTCTTCTTGGGCAACTGCTATTTGATCGCAGACGAAAACCGTGATGCCAAAGGCCAGCAACGAAGAAATGAGATTTTTCATGGGAGATCTCTGAGGCGTCTAAGGCAACATGTCGGCTGGTTTTGGAACTCTCACCAAGGTTAGAACTAGTCCGGAAATGGCTTATCATCAAGCTTGAGATGTGATTGCAGATGTCGCGCGCTCCCTTTAGGTTAGGGAGGCTCGAGCAAGATGACAAACCAACTCGTCATTACCGTTACCTTGGCATCCGTTTGAGAATCTCGCGATGTTCGATGAGGTGCCGCAGGTCCAACCGGGGCGCAGATTGCGATGTGCCGCGGAACGGCTCAGTCCTGTCCTTGGCGACGACAACCCAATTCCTCGGATTTTCGATGCCGTCAGGAAACCCAGTGACGTGGCAGTTCTTTTTCCCAAGTCGGTCGGTGTTTCGGCGGGCCGTCAAACCCTTTGTCCGGATCAGCCGAAGCATGTCCTGTGTCTTGCGGGAGTTCAGCAGGTTGTTGAGATGGCAAACCAAATTGGCATTCCCTTTGCCATAAGACTGACTCTGTTTGGGGAGCCGGTGCCGTCCTAGGGCGCCAAGGGTAGGACTAGGCTGGGGGCGGGTCAGGAGCAACTTTCGATTTGGGGGTCTGAGCTTTCTCCGAGAAAAACAATATCCACCTGTTCTTCGTCCTGGCGGACACAACATCAGCAGGTTACAACCGCCATCTAATAATTACCTTATTAGGATTCAGCGAGAAAAACGTCTGCAAGCTGCTCTGCAAGCCAGCGATAATCCGAAATTAACCGACCCGCCATACTGACGCTGCCTTCGTACTTTTCACAGAAACCTCGTGCGAGATCTTCTACGCGATTGGCTCGGTTGTCTTCCACCTTCATGGGCCGCCGACGCTCAAACGAAAACCAGCGGCGACGGGCTATTAACGCCATTTCCGCCCACTGGTCCTGAGACCACCCGGCGACGGGACTGCCATCTTTTGAGGCCCAGCAGAGTTTTGCCACCAGCTTTCGTTCAAGTGGGTGAGTTTTCATGATCAGCCCGGGGGGGTAAATCGGCTATAACGTTAGGACATGCAAGCCGCCAGTGGTAGCGAGTGGGATTTCCCTTTTCCTAAGAAGCAACCTACACACGCTCGCCTGTAATCGGCGGTCCCAGCCAATCCTTGCGGACGAAATAAGGGCCGCCAAAGCCGTAATCCTCATGGGTGTGAATCATTGTCCAACTCCAATCATCTGGAACGATGAAGAATTCCGTACCCGCAAAGGCTGACAGGTCAGGGAGAGTGCCTTTGCCGTGGCACTCGTAAGCAGCCGTCCGTGGTCCCCGTTTACTGATCAAAACTGGGCCACCGACATTGCCGAGCAACGGAACGATCATGAACGTCTTTGCCGACTGTTGGGAATACTCGAATTGGGCCTTTGCCCCTTGCTTGTGACGAAGCCAGCGACGAAAGTTGCCGTACAGGGTTTCCCACTCGTTACTCAGGCTGACGTGCCGTTCCAACGGGATGCCCGACCACGCTAGCCCGCATTGTGATAGAAAGTGATCAAGACTCTCGTCTGCCACTGGTGTTTCCCCCGCCCTTTCACTTCATGTCATCGGGAAGTGAAGAAAGGTAAATCGGCTACAACGTTGGCGTTAGGCGTGCCCAGCACGCTTACCTTGCTGCCTTCCACTTTCGCGTGCCACCCCGAAAGACGACTTTACCTCCAGAAAGCATCCAATCAATCCTCTTTTTTTGCACAGTATTGTTGCCGCAACAGCTTGCTCATAAGAAAGCGGTCGCATTTGCTCTTGGCAGCAGGTGGGGGGCAGAGGTGAATCGGGGAGATAAGCGGCAGGAGCCCTGCGGATGGAGCCACAATCAAGCACAGGTAATTTCTGTTGATGATACGTTTTGGCATGACATGAAAATACCCAACTGGATAGGACTGCCAGGGATTAAATCAATGGGCACGCTAACCACCCGGCTTCGATGCTCCAAGCCGCTACCCGGCCGCCCAACACTGGTTCACAACGACGCCAGCCCGCCGACATCGAGCAACCGGGCGAGATCGTTGTACGCTGGATCAGGGGGCAGAGGCCCGCTCCCGTTCGGCCAGGGCGATATGGCTGAAATACAGCGCCCTCTGGGCCTGGTCCTTCTGAGCCTCGGCTTCCCGTAGGGCCTGCTCAGTTTGCTGGTGTTCGGCTTGGATTTGCTGACGTTGGGAAATGATCGTGACGGCCCCGGTCAAGAGAACCATGACGAGAGCGAACATAGCGCCAAGGGCCAGCCTCTTCCACCACCGACTTGATCGCTCCAATCGCTTGATCAGGGTATTGGTCTGCGGATCAATCATGGTCCCCTCCTGTCGTTTAAATGGTCGGGACGTTTGAAAGTGCCACCATTCGATAGTGTATCCTGGTCGTTTTGGTCGACGATGGTAAATAAATGCGTCATTCTCGTTAGCATACATTTGCCAGTTCCTTGAGTAGCGCTTGCGAGTCAAGGGTTCTCAGCCTAGGAAACTTTTCGACCCCGTCGCCTGCCCGCAATCGAGGTCCACAAGCGTGTCTCGGTAACTGCGTTCCAAAGTGGGGTCGTTGTCTCCAACGTCCAAGAAAAATTACCAGCTTCGTGCAGGTCGATACTAGAAACAGCGCTGATCGGAGGGGGAACAGATCGCCTGTTCGCGGTAGACCCTGGTCATCGGCATAGGCAAGTGATGCCAGCCGTGTTAGTTCATATGCCTGCGAGAGTGACTTGCAAGCAGTCAGAAAGCTCGGCAATCCAGCGGGCATATCCGTTGAATAGTCGAGCACGTCGTCAATGATCTGACACTGCATTGCGATTTGAAACAGGATACTGAGATCACCTTCGTAGCGCGTCGCGCGGATGCCCTCGTCGAGGCACTGTTTGAAATTGGCTGTCGTGGCCACCATGCCAAGTGAGAGCCGGACCACAGCTTCTCGGTACGAACCTACTTTTTGAAACTGCCAATAATCTCCGCCTGGCAACGGACGTCTGGTCTCCAGTTCTTTGAGCCTTCGCAGGTATTCGACGACAGTCGTGCGGATTCCAGCTTCTTCAAGCAATTGCAGCGTTTTGCGATACTCATGCCGGCGACACTTCTTTTTATCGAAAGCAGCATTGGCGCAAGCTCCGAAATCGAGGAAGGCTGCCAAGATTCTCAGCGTACGCATTGGCAGTGGTTTCCCGTCGCGAATCATGTGGACCGTGTCGAACGCCATGATGCACAGGACTCGCAACGGTGTTAAAGGCCTGTCACACACGAACAACGGCAGTCCACGCAGAAAACATCTGACCGTAATTAAAATTGAGGAGATTCTGCCATGAAGCGCATTCCGCCCCTGAAGGTTCATCGGTTGGCCTTGATGAATGCGCTGACTCATACGAGGCACAAAACGACTTCGCGTGGACACCGCCAACGGATGGGCACTAGATCGCTAACGCCGCGACTCACTACCAGCCGTGACGATCCATGCTGATGGCTCAAATAGCAATACGGGTAGAAAACTGCCCCCGGAAACAAACGATTTCGATACTCAAACGCAACCACTTGGCAACCATGCAGGTGCCCGGCCAGAACCAGGTCATAGCCGTGGTGACGCGCAGTTTTCCAGACGTACGGGTCATGCGCGCACAGAACCTGAAAATCCCCATCGGATAAGAACGCCGCCTCCGGGCCGGACACGGCAATCACTCGTCTTCCATGCGATATTTGAGCGGTGGCAGCATGAATCCATTGACCCCCGCCGCTAACTACCGCATCGCGGACTCGATTGAGACCGACATGGCGGTCGTGGTTACCGCCAACAGCGTAGACTGGCGCCAGCTCGCAAAGCGCGCCGACCAAATCACAGAGTTTGTCTAATTGCTCCGGCCCATCTACCAGGTCTCCACCCAGAAGCAGAGCGTCGATCTCGGAAGATCGCGCGGATTCGATTACCTGCCGACAGAGATTATCAGAACGGGCCTGCCGAAGATGGATGTCGCTCACATACATCAGGCGGCATGCATCGGGCCGGGTCGATAGGCGCTCCTCGCGGATGTGAAGCGCACTGTTAAGCCCGATTATAAGCGGTCCGGCACACAAATTCGGTTCTCCCTTAGAGTCGCGACCGAGTTCACACTTATGTGCCGGGGACGCTGAAAACTACGAACAAACCCTGGCAGTCAGAACGGGAAACATGATAACCGTCGCCGGGAATAAACCGGCAACCAGTTAAGCTCCGGAGCCGGCATCGGTTTACTTTGTATCACAAAGTCAAAACATAGTCAATCGCACTGGGAATGGTGCCGAATTGACTTAGGAGATGGTCGAGCATTGGATAAGGATCTGTACAAGCCAGCCATCCGGCCTCGGTCATGAGCGATCACTCCTGGCCGAGAAGAAGATCGATGACCCAGCAGCCGCGTGCGTGGGGGCCATCGCCTCGGCAGTGGGCAAGAAGGTCTGCGTCGGCGCAGCCCACTTCTTCGAGGGCATCGGCGAGGATGGGAAGTTGGTCGAAGGAACTCCGACTCGCCGGGTTGTTCCAGACCTCGCGGTCGTTGTAAATGGTCTCAGCGAGGTTGGTAATAGTTGGTGTCGAGCACGTCGGCTCGATCATGATTGGACGGAAAGGCAGGGGGCCGAAAATGCAGCGAACGATGCGGCAGAATTGTGCCCGTCGATTGGCCTTGGCACGGTGGAGCGACATGGCCACGGGGCCTCCGTCGCTGGCGATGTGGCGGCGGATCTCGGGGTGACTGGCTCGCGCGGCGGCGCTCGCCGCCACGCCAACGCTTGGCGATTGTGCATGGGCGGCGGTCGAAGCGTCGTGAGCGGATTGGCAAGCGCGCAGTAGGTCGGCATCACCCGCCAAGCCATCGGCAAACATCTCGGCCACCACCACCGCCTCGCGGCTGCGCCCGTCCGTGATTCGATCCCAGATCTCACGACAGGCGGCTACGGCGAGCAGCCGCAATTTGCGTTCGCTGGCCCGGTCACACAGAAAACGCAGCATTGGGAGCGGATCACCACAAGCTTGCCATTCGGCCTCGGTCATAGGCGATCACTCCTTGCCGAGAAGAGAGACGAACCAGCGATCTCCTGAACCCCATTCAGGCGCGCTAGCCAAACTGCGCCACGCCCCGAACCGCCCCTTTTCCAAACCACTGCCCCATTTGCAAGTCTACCCTTGCGGTGATGCTAAATTAAAGTGGTATTACCTTTGCCATAAGGCTGATCTGACAGCGCCGCAATTGTCCGACCCTAGCCAATTGATTTTCCCTTTGCGAGAGGTACAATCAAGCCAGCCAAAAAACTGAATCGATGTCGTCGGATGACTAGATGAAGGGTGACCTGGCCAAGCCAGGGGGCCCGTTAACGAGTAAGCCGACGTGGTTGAGCACCTCAGCGTGTCTCGCCACGTCGGCTTTTTTGCTTGTGAAGGCGCGGGATGTGTCAGCCAGGGACGAATGAGATCGGCAACCCCAAGTCAACGATGGCGCGACAGCCCGCCCAAGCGGCGAGCGCTTCCCAGCACCCGAGCATAGGCCACTGATGAATGGCGTCACCCGGATCCTGTCTGCCATCGAGCATGGTGACCCCCAGGCCGCTGAGCAACTGTTGTCGCTGGTCTACGACGAGTTGCGCAAGCTTGCGGCGCACAAGCTGGCGCAGGAAAAGCCGGGTCAGACGCTTCAGGCTACTGCCTTGGTCCACGAGGCATATCTCCGGCTGGTGGACGTGGAGAAAGCCCAACATTGGGACAGCCGGGGACACTTTTTCGCCGCCGCGGCCGAGGCCATGCGCCGCATCCTCATCGACAACGCTCGACGAAAGCGGCGGCCCAAGCACGGCGGAGACCGCCGCCGGGTCGATTTGGATGAAGCCGCATCCATCGCGGAAGCCCCCTCGGACGACCTTTTGGCCCTAGACGACGCCCTCAACAAGCTAACTGCCGAAGAACCAGCCAAAGCCGAAATCGTCAAGCTCCGCTTCTTTGCGGGCCTGACGATCCCCGAGGCAGCCAAGGTGGCCGGGATCTCGGTGGCAACCGCCGAGCGTTATTGGACTTATGCCCGCGTCTGGCTCTACTGTGAGCTGAACGAAACGCCCTAATCGCCGGCTCGTTGAAAAATCTTCTCGGACTCGTGAGGGGCGCAGAGCGTTTTCCTCGCATTGGCTCGTAGAGCGAACGTTTAAGGAACCACATGAGCACTCCAGAATCCCCCGTCGAATCGATCTTCTTTGTCGCCTTGGCGAAGGAATCACCGGAAGAACGCGCCGCCTACATGGAGGCGGCTTGTGGCGGCGACGAGGGCCTCCGCCGCCGCGTCGAGCAGTTGTTGAAGGCCCACCCCAAGGTAGGCAGCTTTCTCCAGAACGAGCCCCCCCGGCCGGTGGCTACCCTCGATGAGCCAGCCGTTACCGAACGTGCCGGCACGGTCATCGGCCCATACAAGCTTCTGGAACAAATCGGCGAAGGAGGATTTGGCGTCGTCTTCATGGCCGACCAGCAGCACCCGGTGCACCGCAGGGTGGCACTGAAGGTCATAAAGCCGGGCATGGACAGCCGCCAGGTCATCGCCCGTTTCGAGGCCGAGCGACAGGCTCTGGCCATGATGGACCACGTCAACATCGCCCGCGTCCTCGACGCCGGCACGACGAGTGGCGAGCCCGGTTGCGTCAGCTCCGGGAGACCCTATTTCGTCATGGAGCTGGTCCACGGTGTGCCGATCACCAATTACTGCGACGACAACCGCCTGACGCCGCGCGAGCGGCTGGAGCTATTCGTGCCGGTCTGCAAGGCGATTCAGCATGCCCACCAGAAGGGCATTATTCACCGCGACATCAAGCCGTCCAACGTCATGATCACGCTCTACGACGGCAAGCCGGTGCCCAAGGTGATCGACTTCGGCGTGGCCAAGGCGACCGAGCAGCGCCTGACCGAGCGGACGCTGTTCACGCAATACGGCACCATGGTCGGCACGTTCGAGTACATGTCGCCGGAGCAGGCGGAGATGAGCGCGCTGGGCGCCGACACCCGCAGCGACATCTACTCGCTGGGGGTGCTGCTGTACGAGCTGCTGACGGGCAGCACCCCGCTCTCCCACAAGCGGCTCAAGGAAGCAGCCCTTGGCGAGATTCTCCGCATGATCAAGGAGGAGGAGCCGCCCAGGCCGAGCACGCGGTTGAGCGACTCGGGCGCGGCACTGGCGTCGATCTCGGCCCAGCGCCACATGGAGCCGGCCAAGTTGACGAAGCTAATGCGCGGGGAGCTGGACTGGATCGTGATGAAGTGTCTGGAAAAAGACCGCAACCGCCGCTACGAGACGGCCAGCGCCTTTGCGGCAGATGTGCAGCACTACTTGAACGACGAGCCGGTTGAGGCGTGCCCGCCGTCCGCCTGGTATCGGTTCCGTCAGTTCGCGCGGCGAAACACGGGGGCGCTGACCACGGCCGCAGTGGTGGCGGCCGCCTTGGTATTGGGCACAGCTATCAGCACCTGGCAGGCGGTCCGGGCCACGCAGGCCCGCAAGGAAGCGGCCCAGCAGCGCGACCTGGCCCGCGCGAACTTCCACAAAGCCCATCAAGCCGTTGATACGTACTTGACCGAAGTAAGCGAAGATCAGGTCCTCGATCAGCCCGGCTTGCAGCCGCTGCGCTCCAAACTTCTGAAATCGGCGCTTCAGTATTACCAGGGCTTTGTAGAGGAACGTGGCGCTGACTCCTCTCTTCAAAGAGAGCTGGCCGAGGCCTATCGTCGAGTCGGAAGCATTACCACTGAGATTGGGTCGAAGGACGAGGCCGAGCGCCCCTTGCGGCAAGCCATCGGCCTCTTCCAGACGCTCCTGGAGGAAACACCGGACGACGAGGAGCTGCAAAGCGGACTGGCCAGGAGCTACCACGTGCTCGCCAATGTGCAAGTATACGGCAGCCAGACCGCCCAGGCGAAGGAAAGCGCCGAGCGTGCCGTCACGTTGTTGGTAAAGCTCCGGGCGGCTCATCCCCATGTTACCGAATATGGGCGTTGGCTGGGCCAAAGCTATGACATGATCGGGTTGAGCCTGGTCGAGACCGGGCAATACGCCGCGGGTAAGCCATTCCATGCACAGGCCGTCGAGGTGTTGAGCGAAACCAGCCGCCAAGCGCCCAATGACGCCAAGGTCAAAAGCTCCTGGGGCATAGCCTACGTCCATCTCAGCTTTGCACATCACTACATGGCTCAGCGGGAAGCGCAGGAGGAGGCCCTGCGCCAAGCGATCGCCATCTACAAGGAGATCGTTGAAAAGTATCCCGAGAACGCGCGATTTCGCAACGAGTTGGCCAGGAGTTGGGGAGCTCTGGGCATGTTGCGCTACGACATTGGCCACCCGTCCTCGGCGGCAGAGTCCTTCCAGAGTGCCGTCGTCCTTCTGGAAAAGCTTGCAAATGACAATCGCACGGTTGTCGAGTACCGGGACCATTGGGCCCTTACCCTTGGACGGCTTGGTGAGGTGAAAACCGCCCAGGGCCAGCCAGGCCGGGCCGAACGGTTCTACCTCCAATCCATCGCCCTTTTTCAAGAGCTGAATATCAAGGACCCTCGGAGTACAAGAAGGCTTGTCGGTGAAGGGTGGTTCCATTATCGACTAGGCTGCTTGCAAGCCGAAGCCGGCCAAAGGAATGCCGGCTTGCGCTCGTGCGAGAAGGCTCGAAAAATGCAGGCGGAAGCCCTGACGCTCATCTCGAACAGCGCCAATTGCCGGAGCGATCTTCTCTGGTCGGAAGAGAAGATCGGCCTTTTGCAGGTGGCCCTCGGCCAAATCACCCCTGCGGCGCAACTCGCGGAGCAGCAGCGGGTCGTCCAAGAGCGATTGAAACTGGCCGATAAAGATCCGGGGAATCACCAGGCTCGCTATGAAACGGCGGTTGGCTACGTTCGCCTGGCAGAATTGCAAGCCCAGGCCGGTGGACCAATGGAGGCGCAGTCGATCGTGGAAAAAGCGGTGCAGTTACTGGAGGAGATTACCCGCGCCCAACCGGAAAACTTCGAGTTCCAGCGATTCCTGGCCAGCGCCTTCGCTATGCGGAGTCGACTGCAAAGCCAGAACGGGGACGCCGTCTCGGCATTACGCTCGGCCAAAAGGGCGGTCAGCCTGGTGGAGGGCAAGCTAGTCCCCCGGGAGACCGCTTACCTCTACGACCTCGCCTGTCATCAGGCCTTGTGCAGTTCCCTGGCGAATCTGGGCAGGAGCGGACCGAATGTCGAAGCGGATCGGTATGCGGCTGCGGCGGTGGAAGCCCTTCAGAGAGCCCTCGCCGCCGGATACGAAGACGTTTACAAGCTCAAGACCGATAAGGCCCTCGCCTCCCTAAGGGCGCGATCGGACTTTCAAAAACTGCTCCAAGAGGTAGAAGCCAAGGTATCCAGGGAGGAGAAATGATCGTCGTCTTGGCGCGGGCGGTCCGATGAGGTCCGCGCTCGAATAAAAAAGTGGCCGGTAAGTCCCAACCGCGAAGAAGGACACTCACCGGCCAAGGCCTCGCCCCGGCGCTCGGTTTGCGCGCCGGGAACGTTGGCTTTTCCATTGTAACGCAGACCAACCTTAAAAAGGAGACTCGTACCATGTCATTTACTCGTTGGCTGTCAAACCGCCTGGGCCTGTCTTCCGGGCCTATGTCCAGAAGGAAGACCCCTGCCGCGCGGCGAACCGTCCGGCCCACACTCGAAGCGCTGGAGGACCGCTGGGTGCCCAGCACGCTGACGGTCCTGAACAACCTGGACAGCGGTGCCGGCTCGCTACGGGCCGAGATCGCCGCCGCCCATAACAACGACAAGATCGTCTTCGCCCCCAGCCTGGACGGCCAGACCATCACGCTGAACAGCGAGCTGCTCATCACCAAGAACCTGATCATCTCTGGGCCGGGCGCCGGTGAACTGACGGTGAGAGGCGGACTGACGGTGAGTTATGGCGGCACCCGGGTGTTCGAGGTGACCAAGGCAACGACGTCGGTCACCCTAAGCGGTCTGACGATCAGCGGAGGCAGGGGCACCGAGGGCAGCGGCATCTTCAACCACGGCACGCTGACGGTCAGCAACTGCACCCTGTCCAACAACAGGGCCAACGACGGCGGTGGCATCCGCAACGACGGCACGATGACGGTCAGCAACAGCACCCTGTCCGGCAACTTCGCCAACTTCGGCGGTGGCGGCATCTTCAACCACGGCACGATGACGGTCAGCGGCAGCACCCTGTCCGGCAACCAGATCAACAACTACTTGGGTGGCGGCGGCATCTTCAATGACGGCACGATGACGGTCAGCGGCAGCACCCTGTCCGGCAACGTCGCCGTCTACGTTAAGGGTGGCGGCATTCGCAACGACGGCACGATGACGGTCAGCGGCAGCACCCTGTCCGGCAACACCGCCGACGATGGCGGTGGCGGCATCTACAACAGCCACTTCGGCACGATGACGGTTAGCGGCAGTACCCTGTCCGGCAACAACTCCCATGTCGGTGGCGGCATCCTCAACAGCGGCACGCTGACGGTCAGCGGCAGCACCCTGTCCGGTAACGACGAATGCGGCATCTACAACGACGTTCGCGCCACGCTGACGGTCAGCGACAGCACGCTATCCGGTAACTCCGCCAGCGTCGAAGGCGGCGGCATCTTCAACGACGGCACGCTGACGGTCAAAAACTCCAGCAGCATCACCGGGAATACCGCCCCCGTTGGCTTTGGCGCTGACGTCTACAACCAGGGCGTGCTGTACCTGGACGCCAGCAGCATCATCGGCATCCTCGATGGCAACCCCGCCGTGCCGATTTAGTGGATCGCCAGAGTTGAAGTGATTGACTGGTGTCGCGGCTTTTGTAGGACGGTTTTGCAAACCGTCCTGTAAGGCACGACGGTTTGAAAAACCGTCCTAGGAGCAAAGAACAAAGTCGGCCGGTGAGTCCCAACCGCGAAGAAGGACACTCACCGGCCAAGGCCTCGCTCCGGCGCTCGGTTTGCGCCCAGGGACCGTTGGCCATTTCATTCTACCGCAGACCAATCTGAAAAAGGAGAACTGAACCATGTCGTTCACCCATTGGATGCGAAAGCTGAAATCCCAAGGCGGCGTTCGCATAATGCGGCAATCAGCAACAACCGACAGGGCGTCTCCGGGCAATACCTCCTGGAGCGGAACACCCAGGTTTCCGGCCCCCTCGCTCGCCCCCAAGCTGGAGCTTGGGAACGGGGGGGGCAATGGAAGATGGTAAACTAACTCGTCATTACCGTTGGCATATAGCTGATCGGCTAGTGCCGCATCGGCCGGCGGAGAATCGCGGCAGGTCTGCGGGGCCGCGGTTTCGTCTATGTTGCGGGTAGCCGGGTTGGCCCTCGAAAAATTAAGCTTCGGGAACGGTTAGAGCCAAGGCCAAGGTAGCCCAATAGGGCCGCGCCAACCATGCTTGTTACTGTTGGGGGATCTCAAATAGCTTGGGGTCCAATTTGGGGTCGATGGCGAATGTACTGTATGTTTCGGTAATTCGGAACATTTGGCCGTCTTGATCCACGGCCACGACACGTTTCAACGGCAGTTGCGTTTTCGTGTCGATCCACACCGACATTTGTGCTGACTTGCCATTGAAATCCAATTGGTAAGTCACGACCTGCGCGGTACTGTCGCCGACCATTTCCTTGGCGCCGAGCTTGAAGTTTGTAACAGGCGCGTCCTTGTCGAGGTCGATTTCCTTTTCCTCCTCGCCTTGCTTGACAGCGCGGGCCATCATCATGGCGCCGGTAATTCCGATCCGGGCCATCGTGCCTGGCACCACCTTGCCTTCCTCCGTGGCTTTCTTGGGGTTGGCGTCGAGCGTGCCCTTGTCGCCTTGTTTCGTGTAACGCGCCTTGCCATCGGTCAAGTACAACAGCTTTTCGGCTTTGCCGCCAATATTAAAGTCGATTTCCATCCGAGACTTGCTTCCCTGGGTGGCGTAAATCGTCGCCTTGACGGTTCCCTTTATGGCCTGGGAGTCCACTTCGCCGTCCAATGCTATTCGCAGGGACTTGGCACCGCGGACGTTTTTCTCCATTGCCCGATAGAGCTTTTCAGCACCGCTATCTTGGGCAGCATCGCTTCCATCGCCCTCGCCTGCCAGCAGACCGACCTCCGCCCGAGTCGGCACGGCGGCGAACGCCCAGACAGCGGCCACGAGACAGGAAACAAGCAACATTCGCATAGCCGTTCTCCCTTGATTCCGAACAACACCGTTCACCTGCCGCGCTGGCTGGATGAGCTACGAACCCTGAAAAGCCGTAGTGGCGCCGCAGTCAGGTGCAGCGGCTGATTCGGGGGCGTGCAGCCGCCGCAACGCCTCTTCTCGGGCCCACCGGGTGGGTTTGTAAGACTGGTCGCGGACGACCACCGTCTCGGGCGTGAAGCGCACCATCGTCAGGCCCGCTTCCTCGCCGGTGGCCTCGTAATCGAAGCGGGGGTCCCATTCGCTATTGTCCGGCCCGAAGTATCTCCGGAAGATGGTCTTGGCAATCGCCCGGTCGAATGGGAGGACCTCCGCGCTCCCCCGCATCCCGACGTGGTGGCTCAGCCCCGTCGCCGGTTCCCAGTCCACGATGCCGAGGGCACATCGCGGGTCGCGCTTCAGGTTGGCCGGGAAAGACGTGCCGCCGATGATCCAGACTGCCTGGCCGTCCCAGTGGAACCAGACCGGGGACTCGCGCGGGCCGTGCTCCGAGCTGTGGGCCAGGTGCGCATACAGGGGCCGGGACAGGAATTCGTCCAGGTCAAACACCGGCCGACTCCCGGCGGAGACGCTCCTCTCGACTATCTTCATATGGCACTCTCCAGGACGCCGCATGCGCCGGCTCGGGTTGGACGAGGCCCCCGCCGAACTGCTAGTGCAGCCCGCCGGTTGACCGAGCACGCTATTGGAACACCCTGCCCAATTAGGGTCAACTATCGACTTGAAAAATTCCTTAGATGGTCGCGCTGGTTGCGTGGTTCGGAAAATCCTGGTCGTCGGTTCAGATGGCAAACCAAACGGTCATTACAGTTGGCATATAACTGCGATCTCTGAGGCCCTGGGGCAACGCGGCAGCCGGGATACCTCGCCCACGTTTTGGAGTTTCGCTCACGAGGCTCCTTGGCGCGGCCTGTTGAAACAGAGTCCGTTGAAACAGGATTGCCATTGCAATGCAACTTGCCGCCGCGGTCAGGTGATGCCTCACATGTTGTTGCGCGGGTTCACCAGCTACGTTATCTGCTTCTTCTTGCGACGCGCCATGTTATCGCGCAGGGTTTCTGCCTTTTCGGGAATCTCGTAAAGCGCGTCAAGAATGTGGTGAATGATGTCGAGCGCGAGGGCCAGTTCGTTCGTGGACGGCTGGTCCAACTCGTGTACCGCCTCGTTACCGAGGAATCGCAGGTTGTGGAGAATGTCGGCATGTTTCTTCGTTAAAACGCCCTTATCGTGAAGGCCGCTGATTTTACCCTCCAAATCCTTCTTCTGCATGATCGCCTTTACGCCGCCAAACCGAGAGTCCGAGAGACTTTTAGGCTATTTTGGGGAGCTCGGTGAATTGTTGCCCTGGTTTGCGGCTCGCGCTCCCGCTTAAGAGAGTTACTTGCGGAGCAAAGATCGCGAGTTTTCTTGCGGAAAACGCAAGCTTCCTGCAATAAGCTCTCGGCTGGACCTGTTAACTCATTTCGACCGAATTTCGCAACCGAAACCAAGGTCGCTGATGGGGACTCAAGTCAGGACTCTCTCTTTTCAATTGGCAGATAATGGCAGCTATTGGCAGAAAAAACCGACTTTTCACTCTGCCATCCGAACAAGAGTTATGGTCATAACCTGATGTTGGTTATTAGGTTGCGTCAAGAATTCGACGCAAGAAGAAAAATCATTTTGTCACAATCACATTTGTTCAGTTATGGAGACGGTCATCATTGTGAATTGGCGCGGCCCCACAATTCGCTTGTAGATAAGGCGTTTTTTCAATGATTCGGCTGTGGTTTGGGTGCCCAATAAGTCAGGGTTTCCACCCTCTAATTGGCAGGTTTTGTCCGAATTATGGCAGACTATGTACCTTTTCGGGGTGCAAACGTGCGTTCTCCTGCCAATTGAAATGCCTGAGCCAGGAAGGTAGGCCGCCCGGTTACCGGATCCGGCACCGCAGTTCCTTCATTATATATATGGGCGCCTTGTTCTATCACGGCTGAAGCTGGCCCAAGTTTGTAAAGGCGCCGAGGGCAATGGCTCAATACGCCTATGGTAAGCTACCTTCAATATTAGATAGGGGCGCGTCGGCATTACTGCACGCATAGGCGGAACAATCCTCTGGGAATTTCCCGCGCCGATTGGAGCAAATTCAAGAAGGAAGTGACAGAGTTGCTCCGGGCCTAGTCATTTTGGTCTCGGGGTAGGAAGGCCCACGGCCTCGAAGCGTGGAACGAAAAGAGGCCCCGAATCAGACGGGGCCTCACGAAGGGAATTGAATCGGCGATGGTCTTACGCCAAGGTGAACTTGCCGCGCTCGGTTTTCTTGAACCGGGCTTCCTTCCCTTTGACGCCGATCTCCCTGAGCATCGCAGCATAAAGAGTGCTATGCGGGGTCTTGCCTGCTGGCGATTTCCAGTAGCCCTTGGTCGCCATCGACTCGATCAGGTCCTTGCAGTTCATCGGCCGCTTGGCTTCCTGGAGGATGCGCGCCGCCGCATCCAGGGCGCTGAGCTTCTCAGGCGAGGTCTTGGAAGAAGATGCCTCAGGAGGCCGGCGCTTCTCGGCCTTCGCGGGTTTGGATTTCTTGGCGCTGTTCACCTTGGTAGTTTTCTTCGTTGCCATGATTCTTCTCCTTTGGGTTTAAGACATCGCGCGTCGCGACCATCGCGATGCGCGTCAGGGGAGGACAGTTACCTCGGGGGCAAACGGACCTCAAGCCGACTCCAACCGTTTTTTCCAGGATTTTCTTGCGAAGCATGTTTCAACCGATTCTGGACCAAGCCGGCCCAGAGGCGCCTTTGCTGGTCCCAGTTCAAGGCGCGGGCGATCGGCTGCAATTGAGCCAGGCGGACCTGGTCGCAGCCCCGGCTCGTTGGGGACAAAAACAGAATCTGTTCTTGGATATCAGGGGCCAGAACGAGCAGGTTCATGATCTGAGTAATGCGAGCTCTGCTGACGCGCCCGAGTTGGGCCAGCTCGCTGTAGTCGGCGATGCCGCCGGCGCGGATGAGGTCCTCCATGCGGATGGCCAAGGCCATCAGGCGGGCGACCCGAGGCACTCGGCTGGTTTCCGGGGGGATGGCAAGGCGCATTCCCCGACCGCGCCCGGAGAGGTCCAGGTTGCACTCAACGGTTAAAGGGGTCGTCATTGGTCGATCTCCTTTTCTCGAGGGGGTCGGTCGCCGATCGAATTCCGATTGCCAGGGGCGTGGAAGGTGATAGCCACCTTGCCTTCACGGCCGTTGTATTCGACTCGCTGAACCAAACACTGCACTTGCCGGGCTTGCTCAGCGGCGGGAAGGGAATCCCAAGCCGAATGGTCCTGGAACTGCGCTAGGGGGTCATTGGCTCCTGAAGAACCTTGCCGGTTCTTGGCGAATTCTCGAATTTGCTCGACCACCACCCTCTCGATGGCCAGGGCGGGAACGTATCTGCAAGGGCAGACCTGACGGCCTCGCTTGAGCGCGTTGACACAGGCATAGAGCCGGTAGCGCGTGCCGCCGTTCTTGCAGGCAAAGGTCGGCGTCATGGCAAAACCGCACGGTTTGCAGCGCAAGATGCCCTTGAGCAGGGCGTGCGATTCGGTGCGGGTGGTGGTACCGGGGCCCTTTTGGCGGAGCAGGTCTTGGACCTGCTGCCACACGTCCAGGTCGACGATGGCCTGGTGCTCGCCGGGGTGGACTTCTTTCTTGTATTTGACTTTGCCCAGATAGGCGGGGTTGGTCAGCAGGTGGTGCAGGCTGCTCTTGGTAAACCGCTGCCCGCCCCGAAAGTGCCCCTTGCGCGTCTGCCAGCGCTTGGCCAGCCAGCCCCGCTTCTCCAACTCCTGGACCACGGGGATCAACCCCTGGTGTCTCAGGTACAACTCGAAGATGGCCCGCACCCGGACCGCCTCTTCCTTGTTGACCACCAGCTTGGAGCCTTGTACGTCGTAGCCCAAGAACGGCTGACCGCCCACCCACTTGCCTTTCCTGCGGGCGGCGGCGATCTTGTCCCGCGTCCGCTCGGAAATGATCTCCCGCTCGAATTGCGCAAATGACAGTAAGACGTTCAACACCAGCCGGCCCATGGAGGTCGCCGTGTTAAACATCTGGGTCACAGACACAAACGCGACCTGGCGTTTTTCAAAGGCCTCCATGATCTTGGCGAAGTCGAGCAGCGAGCGGCTGAGTCTATCGACTTTGTAGACCACCAGGCAATCGATCAGGCCTTTGTCGACGTCGGTCAGAAGACGTTTGAGAGCGGGCCGGTCCAGGTTGCCGCCGGTGAAGCCGCCGTCGTCGTAATGCTCTGGTAAGCAGACCCAGCCCATCTGCTTCTGGCTTTTGATATAGGCTTCGGCCGATTCCCGCTGAGCGTGGAGGGAATTGAATTCTTGCTCGAGCCCTTCTTCCGTCGACTTGCGCGTGTAGACGGCGCAGCGGACGGGGCGCTGGGCCGGCGCTTTCGGAGACTTGGTCATGGGGAGTCTCCTTTGCCGAGGAGTCGGAAGAACAGGAAGCCGTTGGTGTGGGAGCCGGTGATGGCCTTGGCCACGGCGGAGAGGGAATGGTACATCTCTCCCTCAAACTCGAAGCCTTTGGGCAAGATGCGCACGTGTAACATCCGGCCCTTGTAGAGACGGCTAAGGGTATGGCCCGGAGACGGCAACCGGATGTCGGGTCGCTCGGCATCAGCGGTCGATTCCTTATCTTCCGGAGCGGCCTGGGATGCCCTGGGGGGGTACAACCTGAGGTCGGCATCGTTGGCCAGTTCGGCAGCCCGGCGGCGGGCGCGTTCAGACAGGTCGCCCTCGGCGAGGGCTTGGAGGCGCCAGGCAATGCGCTTGACCAGCCAGGTTTTGTGGCCGGTCCGGGCGGGCTCGCCTAATACCTCGGCGTAGCGGACCCGCAGCTCGGCCGCGGTCATCACCTGCAAGGAGGCGATTTCCTGCTCGATGTTTTGGGTCATGGGTAGCTCCTTTCTGGGGGTCTCGGCCCCGTTAACCCATGAACACACTGAGCACGGTTTCAGCGCCAAGCTCAAGCCAAGCTGGGAAGGATTATTAAGGATTTTTTCGAGCGGAAAAGATTGCCCTGGCAATTCGGAAAGGAGGTTACGTGGATCAGAGCGAGGGCGCCTACTAATTCTTCGGCTTTATGGTTATAGTACTATTGAAGTCGTAACAAGATGTTGCGACCCAGCAGTCCTAGCACCGAAAGAAGGCACGGATGTCCCTGCACCTCAAGAAATTGCCGATCGCTCCCTCTAACCTGGTGATTGACGAAAACGATCTGAACCGCGCCTTGGAGACACTCAATCTAGTGTTCCAGGACCAGGACTGGGGAGAGGGTGAGACTAAGTTTCGGCAGAACACTATCGTCGAGCTAATGCGCACGCGTGGCGTTCCTCGGATGTTAACCCTTGCGATAATCGAAGACCTGATGGCCCGTGGAGTACTTCGGGAAGGCGAATCATTTGTCGACCTGAGGATTTTTGTTGCTTTAAGCGGCAGGCAGACAGATGAAGCTATGCCGAACCGGTATCTGCACACCACCTACGCAAAATGGCTTAGTTTCATAGCCAGCAGGAAGAAGGATGAGCGCGTAGCGTCCTCCCCTCGGGCGGTGCCCACGAAGAAGGGCCAAGTACCATTTCGAAGTTGGACCCAGAGCGAGCTCGATATGGCCATCCGAGAGTACAAAGCCAAGCGTGCAAGCAGTTATCGGGACATGGTGGAGGGAGTAAAACAAGGCAAACCCGGAGCGCGGAAATCCGCCCGCAAAGTATTCGGCCGCAATGCTATCGCCCGTGCCCTGGGCGTGAAGGCACGGGCCATGGTGAGTCGTTCTAAACCCTGGCAAGAGATTGCCCAGGAATTATCTCTGTCCTGGTGCCGAACAAGAATTCGCCTTGCCCGAAGCAAACGCGTAGGACAGGAAGCTGCCCTGGAGCAAAAGAGCGAGGAATGCGGCGATACGACGCAGGATGCCGTCTTTCGACGGGAGGTCATCAACCTTGCCCGGCAAAGGTTGCCCATGTCGGAAGCGGATGCTCTAATCGAAAAACTTGAGAAAGGAGAGGCTACAGCAGAGGGGGCCCACCAGGTAATCGAGCTATATCAGGACCAACAGAAAGACGCCAAACAGCGGAAGATCCATCCCACCCCGTGACCTTTCGAGTTTTCGTGACCACCTCAAACTGGTCATGACCATTCTGCAGGGTCAAAACCCTGGAAAAATCAAGCCTTCTCATCAGCTTTCATGACCTTTGGCCTTTTCCTGGAGGGCAAGCGCGGAGCTTGCCAAGCCTCCGCAAAGGAGGAATAGGAAAAACCCCAGGAAACCATTGCCATGAAAGTTTATGAACGTCCTATCACTTCTATCCAACCTTACGAGAAGAACCCGCGTCTGAACGATCAGGCCGTGGAGGCCGTGGCCGCCTCGATACGCGAGTTCGGCTTTCGGCAGGCGATCATAGTTGACGAAGAAGGCGTCATCATCGTCGGGCACACTCGCTATAAGGCCGCCCTCAAACTGGGTCTGGAAAAAGTCCCGGTCCACGTGGCGACCGGCCTTACCCCTGCCCAGATCAAGGCCTACAGGATCGCCGACAACCAAACAGCCAGCCTATCCCAGTGGAATTATGACCTATTGCCCCTGGAGCTGGCCGAACTGCAAAAAGTCAATTTCGATCTGAACCTGACCGGCTTTCCAGCCGAGGAAATCCTTCGGCTGGTGGGAGCCTCGCCCACGTTTGGCCTGTCCGACCCCGACGACATCCCCGAGCCGCCGGACAAGGCAATCACCAGACCCGGAGACATGTGGCTGCTAGGTGGGAATCGCTTGTTGTGCGGCGATAGCAGCAAGGCCGATGATGTGGATCGATTGCTGGCCGGCGCTCCCGTCCACTTGGTCAACACCGACCCTCCCTACGGCGTCAAGGTCGAGCCCCGCTCCAATAACGCGATTGCCGCCGGGCTTAGTTCTTTCACAGGCCCGAAACACCACCAGAAATTCGACGTCAAGCGCCACCCCCAGAAGGCGAAACCAACGACCAAGAAGCTGCGGGCCAAAGACCGACCGTTGGCCAACGATTTCCTTGGCGCGGAGGAATTCAATCGACTCCTTCAGGCGTGGTTCAGCAACATCGCCCGGGTGTTGCGGCCGGGCCGGGCGTTTTACGTTTGGGCCGGTTACAGCAACCTCGGCAACTTTCCTTCCGTGTTGAGAGCCTGCGGCCTGTATTTCAGCCAATCGATCATCTGGAGTAAGGGTCATCCAGTGTTGACCAGAAAAGATTACATGGGCGATTTTGAATTGGCGTTTTACGGATGGCGCGAGGGGGCCGCCCATGAGTTCTTCGGACCCAACAACGCCGTCGATGTCTGGTCGGTGAAAAAAGTCACTCCGCAGAGCATGATCCATCTGACCGAAAAGCCGGTCGAGCTGGCCTCCCGAGCCATCCAGTACTCGTCGCGTCCGGGAGAAAATGTCCTGGACCTCTTTGGCGGTAGCGGCTCGACCTTGATTGCGGCCGAGCAGACGGGCCGACGGGCCTTCCTGATGGAGCTCGACCCTCTTTATTGCGACGTGATCGTCACCCGCTGGGAGCGCTTCACCGGTCAGAAGGCTCGCCGGGAAGGCGACGCCAAGCGAAACGGCAGAGGAACCAAGAGAGAGGCAGGCCGTGGCCCGCGGTAGGAAAAACGCCGATGAGGCGCTGCTTATGGCCTTGGCTTGCGGGGCGACGGTGGATCATGCCGCCCATTCCGCCGGAGTCAGCGCCCGTACTGCGCACAGAAGACTGAAGGAAGAAGGGTTTCAGAAGCGGCTTCAGGACATTCGCGCCGACATGGTGCAACGGACTGTGGGCATGCTCACTGCCTCCGGCATGGAGGCGAGCAAGACATTGATTTCCTTGCTCGAGTCCACGGTTCCCCAGGCCGTGCGCCTGGGTGCCGTCCGAACGATACTGGAGTTCGGCATCAAGCTACGGGAGATCGATGAACTGGCACAGCGCATCGCGGCATTAGAAGCTAAGCTCGGCGCGACCGAAGGACCTCGCGCCGCATAAGTGACCGCACCAAATGGAGAGCGCAGGCTGGCTTGTGAGCAAGAGCTCGCATGGCCTTCGAGGCATGCGATTGAGATTCTCACGGGCCCGCGGCGTCAAAGCATGCCCTCCCTTCCACCGATGGGACTCACCAAGGGCTGATAAGGACATCCATCATGCTTCACGGACGACTCCGCAGTCGGCTCCGGTGCCTGGAACGACGGATCGCGGCCCGGTTACCCATCAACAGAAAGTCCCAGCCAGAGCCTTTGCCGATTTCTCAAATCGATGCCTGGGCGCGTCACTATTTATCCTCCTACTTTACTCGTCCCCTATCGCGCTTCCACAACTGGTTGGGCGTCCAGTTGCAGGACCTGCACACCCGCCGGGGGAGCCACTTGGCTTTAGTCGCCCCCCGCGGCTCGGCCAAATCGACCTGGGTCAGCCTCGCCTATCCCTTGTGGACGGCCCTCCATAAATACGAGAATTACATCCTCATCATCAGCGACAGCCAGGCTCAGGCACGTTTGCACCTGGAAGCCGTTAAGCAAGAGCTGGAAGACAACCCCACTTTGGCCGAGACCTATCCCGCCGCGGTTGGCAAAGGCAGTCCCTGGGGCCAGGACCGCATTCGCCTGGCAAACGGTGTCGTAATCGAAGCCTTGGGCACCGGGGCCAAGATCCGAGGCCGCCGCAACCGCGCCGAGCGGCCATCGTTGATCGTCGTCGATGATCCGGAGAACGATAACCACGTCACCAGCGCCATGCAGCGCGAACGCTCTTGGTCCTGGTTCAATCGGGCGGTGGCCAATGCAGGAACAACGCAGACCAACATCCTGGTCCTGGGCACGGCCCTGCACCGGGACTGCCTGGTCCTGCGCTTGACCCAAACGGGCGGCTGGCAGGGGCAGGTCTTCCGAGCCATCGAGAAGTGGCCGGAGCGCATGGATCTCTGGCAGGAATGGCAGGCAATCTATCAAGGCTACGAAGACCCCGAGCACGAGCGCAAAGCCCTGGCCTTCTACGAACGAAATCAGGCCGCCATGAACACCGGCGCCTCGGTGCTTTGGCCGGAACGCGAATCCCTTTACGACTTGATGTGCTTGCGGGCCACCATCGGCAACGCGCCCTTTGCCAGCGAAAAGCAGGGCGATCCCGTCAACCCGGAGCAGTGCGAGTGGGATGCCAGCTACTTCGATTATCCGGGGTTCTGGTTTGAGGAATGGCCCGTGGGCTTGCAGATCAAGACGCTGGGGCTCGACCCGAGCAAGGGACGGGACGCCAAGACGGGAGACTATTCCGCTTTCATCAGGTTGGGACGCGATGCCCACGGCTACTTGTACTGCGAGGCCGACCTGAAACACCGGCCAACGCCGCAGATCGTGGCCGATGGAGTCGAGCACGTGCGGTTGTTTCAGCCAGTAGGCTTTGCCATCGAGACCAACCAGTTTCAGGAGTTACTGATGGCAGAATTCCTGCGCGTCGGGCAGCAAGAAAAACTGGTGCTGCCGGTTTACAGCATCGATAACACGACGAATAAGCAAGTGCGAATCCGGCGCCTGGGCCCCTACCTGGCTCAGCGAAAACTCCGGTTTAAGAGCCGGTCTCCTGGGACAGCCCTCCTGATTCAGCAAATGAAGGATTTCCCGGTCGGGGACCATGACGACGGACCGGATGCCCTGGAGATGGCGCTGCGCTTGATGATCGAGCTATTCAACGAAGGAGTTGCCGGAGGGCGAATTGGCCGGATTATTACCTAGCTTCCTCTGCTCGAAATCCCTTGTTTGGAGGTGCTTTCGCAAGCCAGCGTTAATTAGATTGTCACCAGTTCGATTCCCTGCCAGGGAGCTTGGACCAGCTAGCAAGGTTGCCGGGAGTTGCGGGAAAACCGAGAGTTTAATTGGTTTTCTTCCAACTGACCGGCACGCCTTAAAGTTGCTGGGAGTGCGAACCTTGGCCGTCTGGCAAGCTGCGTGTAGAATGGACCAAACTCTTCATTCGAAGCGATGTTCGGACGGTTCGACTCACCAGAGAAAGGCAGCCGTCTTTTGACCTCGGTGGTAGCCCGCGATGGCCAAGAAAGCCCGTCATTTAGAGACTTCGCCTTCTGAGCCCACCATTCCTCCCGGGAAAGCGATTACGCTCCTCCGCATTCAGGTCAACTACGTCACAGCCCTTCAGGTGAACCATTCGGTCTACGAGTATGTCGTTTATGAATCGGACATCGAGAAGGAATTTGCCAGCAGCTGGACAACCGAACGGACATCAAGCTCTTTGTGAAATTGCCCGGCTGGTTCGACGCCTGTCGGCAAGTACAACCCCGATTGGGGCATAGTAAAGCACAACGACCAGACGCTGTACCTGGTCCGCGAGACGAAGAGGACCAAGGATTTCCTGAAGCTGCGGACGACCGAGGCTGACAAAGTTCGTTGCGGGCAGAAACACTTCCACACGCTTGGCGTGCCGTTTTCAGTGGTGATCTCGGCGAACGAAGTTTGAAAGGGCAATTACGTGAGAATCGCCAAGATTCGTATCGAGAACTTTCGTTCCATCAAGCAAGTTGATATTGCCCTCGATGAGACCACGGTATTCATTGGGCCGAATAATGGCGGGAAAACTGCCATCCTCGACGCGGTTCGCATTGCCCTCACGCGCCGCTGGGGTCAACGCGGCACCGGCTTCACTGAATACGACATGCATCTCGCCACCGATGGCGACGACCCGAAAGCATCTCCCGGTGTCGTCATCGAAGTCCGCGTCGAAGAGACAGTGCCGAACGAGTGGCCCGATGCCGTACAGCAGGCTCTGGACGATATAATTCAGTCCGACCCTGTCACTGGCAAAAGCTCAATCACACTTCGTGTCAGCTGCCGCTGGGATGCGCCCGAAGCTTGCTTCCAACCCGAGTGGGCTTTTTTGAATGCCGCACGCCAGCCACTCATCGGTGGCTCTGCACGCAGAGCAAACCTTGAGCGATTTTGGCAGTACCTTCCCGTGTTTTATCTTGATGCCCTGCGCGACGTGGACGATGAGTTCTCACCCAGGTCGCAGTTTTGGGGTCGCCTCCTCAAAGCAATGGAGATTCCTCCCCAACTCGAAGGCCGCACCCAAAAGGTCCTCGACCTCTTGAATAAAAAGCTGCTTCGCGCTGATTCCCGCCTTGCCGAGATCGCTGGCACTCTTTCTGGCGCCACCCGCGTTGCTGCCCGCGATCGTGATGGCCGAGTGGATTTGCGGCTTGTGCCACTGAAGTCCTGGGATCTCCTTTCCAAAGCCGAGATAATCTTGCGCAATGAGCCAAATTGGCCATGGCTTCCCTTGCAGCGACACGGCCAGGGCGTTCAAAGTCTATCCGTAATCTTCCTGTTCCAAGCATTCGTTCAGCATCTACTATCCGAGTTATACGAACCGGAGAGTTCTCCTGTTCTCGCTCTTGAAGAGCCCGAAACCCATTTGCACCCTCAAGCTGCCAGAACGCTCTGGCGTCACGTGTCCGATTTGCCAGGTCAAAAAATCATCACGACCCATTCGCCCTATTTTGTCCAGCATGTGCCATTTCGCGATATCCGCCTCGTACGACTGACAGAGAACGGAACCGAAGTGCGATGGCTACCCCCCAACTTCTCAGTGCCGGTTCCACACGTCACGCCCCTCGATCCTGTCGTGGCTAATTCTTTAGGTCTGCTGACGTACGACCGGGGCCGACATGTCCTTACTGTCGCTGGCAAACTCGATCAAGCCACGTATCGGGCGTTGCTTACGTGTTACGCTACCCATCCTGATCGAGCGGTGATTCATGGCGTTCTCCGCGAGTTGCAGGAACAATCGATACTCTACATGCCGGATGACGAACTGCGCGCTCTTGAAACATACGCCCGCCGCATTCGGGGCGAAATATTCTTCGCCCGACGTTGGATGATTGTAGAGGGACAGGCCGAGTATCTCCTCGTCCATGCTCTTGCGCGACAACTTGATTATGACTTAGACGAGCACGGTGTCTCAGTCATTGACGCTGTCAACAACGGCCACCCCGCCACGTTTGCAGCACTCGCGCGCGCGCTCGGAATTCCCTGGTTAGCAGTTCTCGATGGCGACGATGCCGGTGACCGTTACCTTCGCGCGATTACTCGCCGAGACTTTGACCCGGCCTTCGTGAAACAGCGGTGCACCATTCTTCCTGCTGGCAACCTTGAGCAACAGCTCCTCGCTGACGGCTTCGAGCCTGAATTGCGGTCCGTTCTCCAAAGCATCGGCCAAGCCGACGCGCATACGATTGACCCCCCGACTCTTGAAAGCCGCCTAGAGGACAACAAGACGGCCTGGGCCGCGGAACTGGCTGCCCGCATCGACAGCGACAATACGCTGGCGCCAAGAATGCCACAGCCCTTCCGGATCGCCATCCTGCAGTTGAGAGGACTTACCTTATGACACCTGACATTACCACAGTTCTGGCCACGCTGACCCAAATTCAACGACAGGCGGTCGAATGGGATCACGGCGCGCTTCTCGTACTTGCGGGGCCGGGATCTGGAAAAACCCAGGTCCTAACCTGTCGTATTGCGAAACTACTTGACGCCTCCAAGAGTGAGAACTTCCGTGTTTTGGCTCTTACATTCACTAACAAGGCTGCGGATGAGATGAAAACGCGTGTTGCCACGTTTGCCCCTGGCCTCGAAGATCGTGCTGTCATCGGCACCTTTCATAGCTTCTGTGCACAGATGTTGCGCCAACATGGTGTTCATCTCGGCATTAACCCTGACTTTGCCATTTATTCGTCAGACGATGATCGCCGCGCTGTCCTGGAAGACGCGCTAATCCGGGCGAGCTCCGAAGGCAAGGATGCGAGCCCAGATGCCATCAATTACCTGCCCCTTATTGATCGATTGAAGACACGGCTCATTGCTCACTCCGCGGCTGAGACTGCACTGGCTGGCCTTGAAGAGCGCGAGCAAGTCCTCGCGACCTATGAGCTATATGAGCAGGAACTTCGCCGCCTGAATGCATTGGATTTCAATTCACTCATATTCGAGGCATATCGGCTCGCCACGACGTTTCCAGCGATTGCGGCCCGCTATCGTCGCTCCCACCCTTACTGGCTAATCGACGAATTTCAGGACACTAACAACGCACAATATCGGTTTATCCGTGCGCTTGCCGGTGAAGACTTCCGCAATGTCTTCGCGGTCGCCGACGATGACCAGATTCTATACGCTTGGAATGGAGCAAGCTACCGACAGATTGAGTCCTTTCTGGCGGACTTTTCGCCAAAAGTGCTGCAACTACCCACCAATTACCGTTGCCCACCCGCCATTGTCGAGGCTGCTAATCGCCTAGTCGTGTACAACCTAGAACGTACTCCAAGCAAGTGCCCGCTCATTCCTGGAAAGACCCAATTGAAATACCCTCCATCCGATCACATTCAGCTACGCATTTTCGATACCGCCGAAGAAGAGGCAAACATGATTGCCCAGGAACTCGCTGATCGCGGTCGTGTCTCATGGAGTCAGACAACAGTCCTTGCCCGAACGAGGGCTCTGTTGGAAGGGATGCATACCGCTTTACGTCAGCAAAATGTCCCTTGTGTCCTCGCGCAGCGCCGGGACGATTTCCTTTCTCCGGAGTTTCGATGGTTGGTCGCAGTTCTTCGCCAGCTCTCCCGTCCACTTGATCGGCGCAACCTGACGGCGCTGGTTGAATCATTTAATCGAATGGTAGGCACCAGTATCGCTACCGATCAGGTCGTTGCCGACGCTGAAGCAACCGGCCGCGCCTACATCACGACATGGCTCGACGCCGCCAAACAACAACCCCTCGACGGCCCTCGCGTAACGCTCCTGCAATTGCTTGAAACGCTCGCCACTGATATTTCCAGCGCAAAGAAACACGTTGCCGCGATGATCGAGGAGTTTGCTAGATCCTCGGGCCAACCCGTGACCGAATCCGACCTCACGGAAGACCTGACCGCCTGGCGCGAATTGACCCGGGATATCCAAGGCCACATAGGGAAGAATGCGCCACTTGATCAATTCTTGCAGGAACTGCAGTTGCGCTCAAAGGAGCCAACGCCGAAACCCGAAACGGTTACACTCATGACAATCCACGGCGCCAAAGGCAAGGAGTTTGATATCGTCTATGTCATTGGACTTGCTGAGGACATCATGCCGTCTTATCAAAGCAAGAAAAAAGGTGACGGGAGCCCCGAAATGGAGGAGGAACGACGCAATTGCTTCGTCGCAATTACCCGCGCCAAAGAGTGTCTGGTGCTAAGTCGCGCGACCCATTACCGAGGCTGGGTTAAAGAGCCCTCTCGCTTTCTTGTCGAGATGGGACTCGCAAGCTAGGTCCGAGTGGATCTACCTGGTCAAGTGCATTCTATCAGGCTGAATTCGTCGAACGGGAGAACAACGGGGCCGGTGAGACTACGTCACGACCCAGCCTCCGGATGTTGGCGAACTGAAACTCGCATGTGCCCTTGGCATGGAACCAACCTAGAACTTGATTCGACTTCGCCAGCATCCAGGGTATTAAGTGGATTCGTGTTTTTTGCAAAGAGTATGGACCGGATACCGAGAGAGACATCTTGCAAAATAATGTGACCCGAGAGCCTTCTCCCGTATGGTAAAAATACTTGGCCCCAGACTCGATGAGGTGATCAACCTGATGGAGCGCTCAGGCAAAGCGTGGCCCGAGTCCAGGAAACCAACGGAGCCAAGAAGGAACCGCGCAAATCCACCCGCCGGCTGGTCCGCAAGATCTCCTAGGAGGTACCGGTTAAGTCAGCGATCCGACGCCCGGATCAAGATTAAGCCAAAAGTGGGCAAAAGGCCTTTCTCATGAAACCCCTTAAATCAAGGGGTTTCCGAGAGAGGGCTGTTAACTGGTGTGTTTTAGTTCGAGTCCCTACCGGGGACCTTGGTTTCGGTTGCGAAATTCGGTCGAAATGAGTTAACAGGTCCAACCGAGAGTTTATTGCAGGAAGCTTGCGTTTTCCGCAAGAAAACTCGCGATCTTTGCTCCGCAAGTAACTCTCTTAAGCGGGAGCGCGAGTGGCGATGGAGACTTCCAAGGGGACGATCCAGATCGAGTTGTATCTGGATAAGGCTCCCATAACCGTTAAGAATTTTCTGCAATACGTTAAAGACAAACACTACAACGGACTCATTTTCCACCGCGTTATCCCGGACTTCATGATCCAGGGCGGAGGCATGGAACCGGGCCTGAAAGAACGGAAAGCCCGCGCCCCAATCAAGAACGAGTCGTCCAACGGCCTTTCCAACAAGCGTGGCACCGTCGCCATAATGCATCTTCTATGACAACGGCCAAGGTTTGGCCGTCCGGAGTGAAAACAACCTTGCCAATGGAGTCTCCCTGAAATCGATGCGGGTTATGGCTTCCCCCGTTTCGACATCCTTAAAGGAGAGCGTGTATCTGTCGCACACAGCCAACCTCTTTCCATCGGGAGAGAAGGCCGCTTGCTGGACATAGATAAAGTCCTTTCGCGCAGGCTGTTCCCTATCATTGACCAAGTCGCCCGTGGCGATTTGCCGGCCGCGAATCGTCCCGTCGTGGTCCACACAAGTTAAGCTTCGGCCATCCGCAGCAAACGCCGCCGTTACTCCCCCCTTGAAATGGCGAAGCTCTTTACCAGTGGATGTCTCCCATAAATAAATCGTTCTATCGGGGCTTCCGGAAATGATCGTTTTACTGTCGGGGGAAAAAGCGACATGATATACGGTGGTCGGCAAATCGTTGTCCCCTCGTGGTCGCGTTAACAAGACCCGGCGATTGTGAAGCTTTCTTTCGGGCGTGACTTCCCAAAGCACGACGTAGTTGGGAGAGCCAATGAATCCTCCTTCGTAGGCCGCAGCCAGATATCTTCCATCGGGAGAGAAGACAAGGAATCTGCAAGTTTCCTGCTGTTTGAAATTCGTGGTAGATCGCCAAAGCAGCTGTCCTGTGGTCAGGTCATGAAGGCATACGGCGCCGCCACCAGAGGCGATGGTTTTTCGATCCGGTGAAAATGCAATGACCCCGGACTGAGCGTAATGGATCAGCGGCTGCGGTTTTGAAGCAGACTTGTGATCCGTCCGTTTTTCCGCCGGTTCTTTGTTCTTTGCAACATCTGCCGTCTCCGGACCTGCCCCGCTCACCAGGCCCAAGGCCAGGCACATCGAGCACAGCGAAATGAATCTCACATCGGGTCTCCATTTTTCGTGCGAGCCTGAACAAGCCCGAATCTGATCCCTTTTCACATAGAACAACAGTCCCTGTCAATGCATGTCTGGAATGGAGTTGAGCGAGTTGTACTGTGCGCAGATGCTAACTCGAACGGTCATTATCGTTGGCATAGCTTGAAGCGGGTCTCTTTTGCCTTGGCAGCGCTCGATCAGTCCCGGCGTTTGATCGTCCTGTCTGCAAAGGTGGCAATCTGTCGCAGCGTCTCGGCCAAGCACCAGTGCTCGACGACCGCCGCCTCGGTCAGGGCAGTCTGGCGCCGGGCGGCCTCAATCATCGGCCGGCGCACCGCGAGCTTTGTTGCGGCGAACGCGGCCGCTGGTATAGCCGCCAGCTCCTGAGCCGTTTCGCAGGCCCGGTCGAGGAGTTTGTCCGGCTCGACCAGCTCGTCCACCATGCCGCGGGCTAGAGCCTCTTCAGGCAGCCAAGTACGGCCGGTGAGAATCAGCGTGGGGAAATGTTGT
>Ga0207114_1025_pt1 | contig 54732 bp, 54 predicted proteins | sample Alteio_BWMinHeat_70_FD_153560 | JGI IMG/M metagenome (GOLD analysis project Ga0207114, IMG submission 153560) | Enriched cells from forest soil in Barre Woods Harvard Forest LTER site, Petersham, Massachusetts, United States -... | ecosystem: Environmental > Terrestrial > Soil > Temperate forest >... | reverse complement strand
CCAATCCGACAACCCGGATTGGACCCTGGGTGTGCAATTTCCTGGCGACTCCAACTCTCCTGCGATTCCTGGAAAGAAGCCGGCTTGGAAAACACAGGAGAAGAGGGGACGACAAGAGGATGAGGAGAAGCGGAAGGAGTAGCTGACGAAGAGAATGCTGCTCCGGCAAAGGCCGGAGGCGTGAAGGAACCGATATTGTCGAGGCCGCCTCCCAAAAACATCGGACCGGATGCGTCGGCAATGCCGGCCATCGCCCCTCCTCCTGCCGCCGAGCCCTCGCTATCGTTGCCGGTTCCTTGCCAGCTGGCAGCTGTGAGCGACAAACCGTCGTCATCGACGTAGCCGGCGCCACCGTGGTCCGTTGCCGCACCAAACGAATCTTCAAACGGCGCACCCGAATTGAAAAGTGCCTCCAGCCCAGCTGCAAACTGATCGCTCTCCCAAGCCAGCACTGGTGAGTGGTTAGTGGCAAGGGGTGAATTGTCGGAATCGTTGGGGAAAGTTTGGGTAGGATTCGGAACGCCACCCGTTTTTCCGACGGAAGGCCGGGTGTCCTGGGAATCGGTAGGCGCTGTCCGAGCTACAGCAGAGGCCTCGTTGCCGGCCAAGGAATAACTCTCTTTTCCAAACCACCCATTCACCGGTTGTTCGTGCCTCGATGCTCTGTCTGTTAATATGCCCGCTTCAAGGCTAGCGTATCGCTCGACCCACAGCTGGCGAATCAGCTCGCCCATCATGCCGCTGGAAATGGCCGCGGCCACGATCGGATCGAGCCGCCAAATCGTCGTCGGCGATTCCCGGCTCTCCAAGTACATGTCGCGGCCCAGCTGAACGGAGCGTCGGCCAGTTCCTTGCCGGCGAATAACGATGGGCCAACGGGTCCACCGAAAAAGATGTGGCCAAACCGCCGCGACCGTGGTCGTAGCCCATTTTTTTATACTGGTGCTGTTCATAAGCGCTCTCCGTGCAAGAATGCCAAGAACCAGTGGCTGGGGTAATTTGAAGGAGGAGAGATGAGGGAAACGTCGGAATCATGCCCCTCAAGAATCCAGGGGCGAATATGAAAGAAGCGCATCGGCGCAGCCTCCCCGTCCAGGCGCAAGCCTGCTTGGTGGGCGAGTCAATCTGGGGTCAAGCCGCGACGATGGGGCCGACGCGCTCTTTCTTTCCGGTTTGAAGAAGTGAGATGGGCGCTTCCTCCCTCTACTATTCCTTGTCTCCCAAAGTGCGTTTTGTGACAGAAATTTTTCGAAAAGTCATAGATTCTTCCGGACGGTCGCTGGACCGCGCTGGAGTAGCGTCTTTCGTGCAGGCGTAGTTGGGGCGGTGCGGCCGCGACACGTCGCCGCCGTAAAGTAATGGCCAAGCCTTGTCCAAGAGTCGTTCGGTCAGAACTCGCGTATTGGGATCGGAATAGGGCTTTTCCGTATCCGGCGGTTGGAGTAGCGCCCGCTGAAGGAAGCGCTTTTCCGCATTTGTAGCCTGGCTCTCCAATTCTTCCGTGATTTCGTTGACGTCGATGTCCCAAGTGCGGAATCGGTCCGGGCTTAAATGGGAAATGGGCACTTGGCGCTTGCGGGTCAAGCCCCCGCGGCGTTGGCTGTTACGCACGGCATTGCGCCCGATACCCATCAAGTAGGCGGCAAAAGTCCCCTGGCTCGGGTTGTAGCGGCGCAGCACACGATAATCGTCTTTAACCAAGATCCACCACGTTTCGGTGAAGAGATCATCGCTTTCCGCATCATGGTCCCTGCCCAGCAACCGCTCGATAAGCTCGCGCAATTGCCTGCCATATTGCGCGACAAGGTTTTCCCAAGCGTGGCAGTCGCCCTTGGTGCACCTTTTGAGAAGAGCGTCCTCCCCTGCGTCTGGAAGTGAATTCATGTTGCCCTTCCTTTTCGTGAGAGATGGGATTCTTCGGAAAGAGCAATTGCTGTGCCTGAGTGTGCTCCCAGCATGCCCAAATTCCAAATCCTCGAATGCGGTCATCTTGCATTCCGAGCCAGGCCGCGTAGCCGAAGCCGAGGCCCAATAGCGGGCCGCTCTCAGGGACGAGCCAACCGCGGCCCTTGCGCAAAATACCATTTAGATAGGACACGCTAACTTGCGGTCAGGGTCCAAAGGGAGCTGCAACAAGCCCCGCTGCAGCTGGAGAGTCGGGTTGGTTCAAGAGGGGCTTCCTCGCCCAAATCGCGCTCTAAGTGCAAAAAGAATTCAGCAACGCATCCTCAAGCCGGACTTGCGCTTCAGGAACGAACCTGTTGGCCGTGACGCGTTTTCTTTTGACCTTGCTTGGCCAACGGAGCCACCCTTGTTCTAATGGGGGCATGGCTCGACCTGGAATCCGGGAAGATCAGCTTCAATCCGTGGCTACCGGCCTTCTCGCGGATTTTCCTAATTTGGGATTTGGGATTTCGATTTTCGGATTTGGGTTCCCAGAAAGAATTTTGTGTAATTTTGTGTAATTATGTGTACGAACCCGCGATTGCAGAAAACCCTGCAAAACAAGACGAATAATGAATTTTGTGTATTTTGTGTATTTTGTGCAGGAAAGATATGCCTAATCGATCAAGTACACCAGCATAGTCGTCAGCTTGGGCAAAAAAGACGATGGCGCCGATAAGGGCGGCCGTGATGTTGGCCAAGAGGACGGCCTCGGCGACGGTGTCCGGAGGTCTAGCCGGCCGGCAATATTTCCCCGACGATGCCGAGCTGCTTTTTCAGGAAGCCTTAGCTCGAAACGAACACCGGGACCTGCAAGGCGCGGAAAAGTGCCTGTTGCGGCTGATCGACGGGCAGGATCAAGCCTTGTTTGCCAGCGTGGACGTGGGGCTGCGAAGTTACAAAGCTCGCCACAATTTGGCCGTCATCGTGCAAGGCCAGGGACGATTGGCCGAGGCCGAGGCCCAATGGCGCCATGCCCTGACCGAGCAGCCCGACTACCTGCCGGCTTTACTTGGTTTGGCCGAATTGTATTTGATTCAATCCCGCTTGGCAGACGTAGAGCGCATCATCAAACAATTGGAATCCATTCCTTCCACATTCGTTTGGCGATTGGTCGTGCGTGCTCGGCTCGATATGGCTCAGCAGGATTTTTCGGCGGCCCGACGGACGTTGGAAGAAGCCGTTGTGAGTTCCCCGGACGAGATTCTCTTGTGGATCGTCCTCAGCCACGCGCTCCTGCAAGAAGGCAAAAACTGGCCGGCCGCCGAACAGGTCTTACGCCGAATCCTCGAATTGGATCCGGACAATAGCGAGGCCAAAACGAACTTGGCCAAATTAACGCATCACCTTGCCGGAGCTTGTTAATTTGCAGCCGGTTAATCCGACGTGGCTGCCCCAAGTGTCGATCAGCTTTTTTGTCGTTGGCCGGATCGTTGGGGGTCTCCACAACGGCGAACATCCGGCCATTGTCGATCCGGCCCAAAGCCTTTGAGCTCGTAGCTCTCAAAGCGATGACGATCAAGGCATCTTCCGCTTCGACCAAAGGCGATCAATTGTGGATTTGAGGTCTTTCCAGATGGCAGGCTTGGGGAAGACGTAATCGAAGCCCGCCGCCTCGCATTGGGTTCGGTGCATTTCGTCGGCATAGCCTGTTACTGCGATCAGCACTTTGTCTTTGAGTTTCTCGTCCTCACGAAAAAATCGTGCGACATGAACACCATCTAAATTGGGCATTCCAAGGTCCAGCAGAATTACGTCGGGGAGATGGATTTTTGCGGCTTCGAGGGCTTCTACCCCGTCATAAACGACATGGGTTTTGTAACCGTGTGAGTCAAACAGACTACGAAGCGTATTCGCCGAGTCGTGCGAATCATCAACGATGAGAATGGTCGGCAAATGCACATCGGAAGGACAATCCTGACTTCCGTGCGGTGCATTGTTTGAGTCTGACGCAGCCATAAGTGCCTTCTTGAATGCACCGGACCCCATCAACATGGCTCCTTTCTCATTGTACGGGCTGGCCCCGCCTGGCCTCAATCCCACGACGACGGCAGGTTGGTGCGCATTGAAATCGGCCTGGGCGGCGTCTCTCCGGCGCCGGAGGGGGCATTCAAAATTGGGGTGTAGTTAATGAAGCCGTCACCGTCCTTGCTCCAGATCGGCCGGCCATAGGTGTCGTTGAAAACGGTGACGACATCGGCGCTGCCCGGCCCGTTCTGAGAAGAGGAAATCACTGGCAGGCTTATCGCGATCGACTGAATCTGGTTGGTGCCGGTGAAGAACGTATAGCTGTTGCTGGTGGTCTCCGCGCCCGTGCCATCCGTATTGCGATACCGGGTGCTATTGGCAGTAGGATAGATCGTCACACTATTGGCCGTGTGCGAATAGTACTGTTGGCCGCTGATCAATATCGTCGTCCCCAGTTCGCCTTGCTTGATCTTGGTGTCTTGCAAGAAGCCAGCCACGTTCCCAGGCGTCGACGGCGTAGCCGTCGTGCTGCTGGCGTAGTCGGTGATTTCGACCAAGCCGCTCGAATCTCTCATATACTGGTAGTTGCTGCTGACACTATTGAGCAAGTCGGACTTCGTGTCGTCGTAACCAGTGATCGCCGACGGCAACGCCCGCAAGATCACCCGGCCCGCGCTATCATATTTGTTGAACGTTTCCCATTTCTGCAAGGTGGTCGTGTCGTAAAACACTGTCAACATCGCCTCGCCCGCAAAATTCGAGTAGACGATCAGCTGATTGTTGTCGGGTAGTGTTTCTGTGGTCTTGTAGGTCCAGGCGTTGTAGCCAGTCGTGAACGAGCTCTTCGCATAGGCATAAAGATGGGCATACAAGCCTCCTTGGGTCGCTTCCTTGGTGACGCGCTTGCTGCTGTCAAATTCAAAGTAGTTATCCGCGTAGGGCAATACTTGGGTATCGGACGTCCCGATGGCGGGAGAATCGTTGCACGGCTCGGACGTTCCCGCCAGTCAGGTCTAGGGCCTCCGTAATAGCCGCATGACGCAAACCGTGGGGCCACACCTTCAGGCCGATCCACCACGAGCCGTTAACTCAAATCGAGAGTGCCAGAGAGTATTCGGCCATTTTACAACAAGACTGGGGATGCTGAATGGGTTCTTGGGTTTGTCTTCGCATAAGAGAGTCGCTGGTGAAACAAAAAACGTGAGTTTTCGTGCAAAAAACGCGATCTTTCCAGAACAGACTCTCTGCTGGAGGTGTTAACTCAAATCGGGCGAATTTCGCAACCGAAAACCAGCTCGCTGATCGAGACTCAAGTCGGTACTCTCTCGGCAGGAATTATGGCAGATATTGGCAGAAAAAATCGCCTTTTTGAACTGGCCTCCTCGCGACGGACCTTGAGCGTAACCAATTTGGTAATAATAGGTTGTGTCACAAAAGTGACGCAAAAATGAAAAATAATTATGTCACAATCACATTTGTTCAGTTAAGAGGCCTGGCCGCTCTGCTCGTTGATGCGTGCCCAGAATTAACCTTCAAAATAAGGGTTTTTCAGCGCTTCCGAGGTGGCTCGGGCGCGCTTTTTGCGCTAGTTTCCACCCTTCATTTTGGCAGACTTTGTCCGAATTATGGCAGACTACGTACCTTTTGTGGGCAGAAACGTGCGTCTTCCTGCCAATTGGATTTTCCACCAAGGCTTCAGGCAAATCCTCCTTCAATATAAGATGGGCGCCCTCCTTCTCTGCAAGGCATGCCACCCATCCACCTCCACGTGCCTTTTGAACAATTCCCCGGTTGACCCTATTCAGCTTCCCCACATTTGATTTAGGAAAATCCCTTTTCTTAGTTTCGAGCCTGGAAAACGGTTTGCCGCTTCGAGCCGGCGACACGGTCGCCGGGAGCAGGATTCCGTCCCGCATTCCAGGAGAAACTAATGAAAGTCCAATTACGTCCGATCACCAGCATCCGACCCTACGACCGAAACCCGCGTCGCAATGACCAGGCGGTTGATGCCGTGGCCGCATCGATTCGGGAGTTCGGCTTCCGACAACCGATCGTGGTCGATGAAGAGGGAGTCATCATCGTCGGCCACACACGTTACAAGGCAGCGCTTAAATTGGGACTGGACAAGGTTCCGGTTCACGTCGCCACCGGTCTTACGCCGGCGCAGATCAAAGCATACCGACTCGCCGACAATCAAACAGCTGGCTTGTCGCAATGGGATTACGACCTCTTGCCCTTGGAGCTGGCAGAGTTGCAAAAGATGAATGTCGACCTGGATGTAACCGGTTTCTCCGCGGAGGAGATCCTCCGACTGTTGGAACCGTCGACTCCGGTTGGCTTGACCGATCCCGACGACATTCCCGAGCCACCGGACGAACCGACGACCCGACCGGGAGACCTATGGCTATTGGGACGTCACCGCCTGTTGTGCGGCGACTCGGCCAAGTCTCATGATGTGGATCGCTTGCTGGCCGGCGCGCAGGCGCACTTGGCCAATACGGACCCACCTTACAACGTGAGAGTCGAGCCGCGCTCCAACAACGCCATTGCCGCCGGTATGAGTTCTTTTGCAGCGCCATCATCTGCAAGAAAAAAAGGGGATCTCAAGCATCACCAAGGTTTCGACGTGGCTAGGCATCCATCAAAGGTCAAAGCGACCCATAGGAAGATGCGACCCAAGGACCGACCGTTGGCCAATGACTATGTGACAGAAGAGGCCTTCGATCAGATGCTCGCAGCCTGGTTCGGAAACATCGCCCGGGTATTGTTGCCCGGGCGCGCTTTTTATATCTGGGGCGGCTATGCCAACTGCGGGAATTACCCACCGGTCCTCAAGGCCATGGGCCTCTACTTCTCCCAGGCGGTCATCTGGGTGAAGGAACATCCTGTCCTAACCCGCAAGGACTTCATGGGGAACCATGAATGGTGCTTTTATGGATGGCGGGAGGGCGCCGCACATCAGTTCTTTGGCCCCAATAACGCGGTCGACGTTTGGTCCGTTAAGAAGATCAACCCGCAATCGATGGTCCATCTCACCGAGAAGCCAACTGAGCTGGCCACGCGAGCCATCCAATATTCATCGCGCCGCGGCGAAAACGTCCTGGACCTATTTGGCGGCAGCGGTTCGACCTTGGTCGCCGCCGAGCAAACAGGCCGGCGCGCCTTCTTGATGGAGCTCGATCCGCTGTATTGCGATGTGATTGTCACCCGGTGGGAAACTTTCACCGGCCAGAAAGCCCGTCGGGAAACAGGCTCCAGTCCCAAGCGAAATGGTCGAGGAAGCAAGAAAGAGGCAAGCCGTGGCCCGCAATAGAAAAAATGCCGATGAGGCGCTGCTGCGAGGTCTGGCCTGTGGGGCCACGGTAGACAGCGCCGCCCGCGCCGCCGGGATCAGCGCCCGCACCGCCCATCGAAGGCTCAAGGAAGAAGCTTTTCAAAAGAGGCTTCGGGATGTGCGCGCCGAGATGGTGCAACGGACTGCAGGCATGTTGACCGGTTCCGGGTTGGAAGCCGGCAAGACGCTGGTTTCCCTCCTGGACCCGACCAATCCTCCCACCGTTCGTCACGCCGCTGCCCGGACGATACTGGAGTTTGGTCTCAGGCTGCGCGAGAACGCGGAGATGGAAGAACGCGTTGCCGCCTTGGAGGCTCGCGCCGCGCAGGGAGACCCAGGAGCCATCAACAACGGACTGTGACGGGTTTGCAAGCGTCTGACAACTGAAGTCCGTCTCGATCTGGAAAGGAGCGTATACCATGCGCCATCGACAATGGAGAAAGGGTCTTGCGAAATTGGACGTGCTTCTGCCCCAGGCACCCACGGTTGACGTCCAGGAGAGGCAGAAGCGGCGCCGTCAGGTCATGCGCCGTCTGGTTCGGCTTTGCGGGCAGGCCTGCGAGCTCATGACCGAGGAAGAGCAAATAAAAGTAGCGGAAGCGTTCAGGCAATGGTCCGAAGACGAGCAGGGACCTTATGCCTGCTGGTTTCGGGCGCTCTTCCGCGGCGATTGCCGTTTACCCGAGTTGGCTCCCGTGACCATGAAACAGTTGTTGGCGGCGTGGTTGTCTCCCGACTGTGACAACCTGACGCGCGTGTGCCGAGGTTGCGGATTGCTGTACCCACGTCCGCGTTTGTCTTCCTTGAGGGATTTGAAGTTGTTGCCGGGCAAGGTGCCCCTAGTCGGTCCTCCTCCCTGGTACGACTTTCCCGTCTTCTTCTCGAGCTGTCCCGGATGCGGAGCCTCGACCTTGGACATCGACTGGTCCCACCTGGTGTATCAAGCCGACCGACCTTGGAAGGCGCTGGACGGATACGTCGGTTGACCTTGTTCCACGAAGTTTAGAAACGATTGGTTAGCTTCTGGCTGGAGACGACTCCATGAGCATGAAAAATCGATTGGCAAAACTCGAAAAGATCATCGGCCGCAGGTCCTCCTGCCCCCAATGTCATGATTCGCCCATCCGGGAGATCTGCCTTTATGAAGAGGAATCCGACGGCACGCGACGTTTGGTGGAAGGCACTCCCCCGGCTCCTTGCCCCGCTTGCGGTCGGATGCCCTCGGCAGTGGGTATCTCCGACATCATCGCTGTTCGGCCGGCAGCGAGGTGAGCGGACGGGATTCTTCCAGGGTGAAATGTTCCATTAGGTCTCGGACCAGGGCGGCCCACAAGTGCCTTTGCTGGCTCCAGTCGAGGGTCGTGGCGATCGGCTGCAACTGGGCCAGGTGAATCGGGTCGCGGCCGTGTCGTGTCGGAGGCAAGAACAAGACCTGCTCCTGAATATCCGGGGCCAAATGGAGCAGGTTCATGATCTGGCTTATCCGCGCCCGGCTCACGTGGCCCAGTTGGGCCAGCTCGCTGTAGTCCGCGATGCCGCCAGCCTTGATCAGGTCTTCAAACCGGATGGCCAGGGCCATGAGGCGGGAGATGCGTGGCACTCGACTGGTCGTTGAGATAGAAAGGTTGCTTTTGCGACCCCTACCGCAGACAAGATTGCATTCGACGGTTAACGGTGCTCTCATCGGTCATTCTCCTTGGAGGTCGATGCGCCGTTCGAGTTCTGGTCGTCAACAGGGTGGAAGGTAATTGCGACGTTGCCCTCACGGCCGTCGTATTCGACCCGCTGAACCAAGCCCTTCACCAGCCGGGCTTGCTCAGCAGCGGGAAGCGCCTCCCAAACCGAATGGTCCCGGAACGGTGCCAGCGCTTCATCGGCTTTCCTCGAGCTTTGTCGGTTCGTGGCGATCTCCCGGATTTGCTCGACCACCAGCTTTTCAATTTCCAGCGCAGGCAGATACCGGGAAGGACAGGCCTGGCGGCCTCGCTTGAGCGCGTTGATGCAAGCGTAGAACCGGTAGCGCTGGCCGCCGCTCTTAGAGGAAAAGCTCGGCGTCATGGCAAAGCCGCAGGGTCTGCAGCGCAAGATGCCCTTGAGCAAAGCGTGAGATTCGGTTCGCTCGGTCGTGTCGGGGCTTTGGTTGCCAAGCAAGTTTTGAACTTGCTGCCATACGTCCGGGTCGACGATGGCTTGGTGCTCGCCCGCGTGGACTTCCTTCTTGTACCTGACCTTGCCCCGGTAGACGGGGTTGGTCAGCAGGTGGTGTAGGCTGCTCTTGGTAAACTGCTGCCCGCCCCGGAAGTGCCCCTTGCGCGTTTGCCAACGCTTGGTCAACCAACCAAGCTTCTCCAGTTCTTGGACCACCGGGATCATTCCCTGGTGCTTGAGGTACAACTCAAAGATGGCCCGCACGCGGACGGCCTCCTCCTCGTTGACGACCAGCTTGGAGTTTTGGACGTCATAGCCCAAGAGGGGATGGCCCCCCACCCATTTGCCCTTCCTGCGGGCGGCGGCGATCTTGTCGCGCGTTCGCTCGGAGATGATTTCTCTTTCGAACTGGGCGAAGGAAAGTAAAACATTCAGCACCAGCCGGCCCATGGAGGTGGCCGTATTGAATTGTTGCGTGATCGAAACGAAGGCGACTTGCCGTTTTTCAAAGGTCTCCATGATCCTGGCGAAATCCAGCAGCGAGCGGCTGAGCCGATCGACTTTGTAGACGATAACACAGTCGATCCGGCCTTGGTCCACGTCCGCTAGGAGGCGCTGGAGGGCGGGCCGCTCCATGTTGCCGCCGGTAAAGCCGCCGTCGTCGTAGCGCTTGGGCAAACAGACCCAGCCCACGTGCTTCTGGCTCTTGATGTAGGCCTCGGCCGATTCGCGTTGGGCGTGGAGGGAATTGAATTCTTGATCGAGGCCTTCCTCGGTGGACTTGCGGGTTGTAGACGGCGCACCGGACCACCCGCGCAGCCGGCGCTCGAGGAGACTTGCTCATTGGGAGCCTCCTTGGTCCAGAAGTTTGAAGAAGAGAAAGCCGTTGGTATGACTGCCGGTGATGACCTTGGCCACGGCCGACAGGGACTGAAAAACCGCCCCGTCAAACTCGAAGCCCTTGGGAAGAATCCGGACGTGCACCAGCCGGCCCTTGTAGAGGCGGCGGAGGATCTGGCCCGCCGGCGGCAAGCGGTTATCCGGCTTTGGGGTGGTTGGCGTGGAATGTTTGTTTGGCGAAACGACCGAGGCAAGTTTCGGCGGATTCAACCGCAGATCGGCATCGTTGGCCAGCTCCGATGCTCTCTTCCTGGCGCGTTCGGACAGGTCCCCCTCGGCCAAGGCCTGCAATCGCCAAATGATCCGCCTCACCAACCAACGCTTGTTGCCCGCCCGCGTCTCCTCTCCGAACACCTGGGCATACTTGGCTCGCAACTCGCTTACGCTCATAACCTCGAGCGTTGCCACCTCCTTGGCGACGTCCACGTGCATACGTTTCTCCCTTCTTGTAGGAATTGAAACCGCCAACCCACACTGTCACTGAGCAACGAAAACACGCCGGCCTCAAGGCCAGCTTGAGGGGATTTCCGGAGATTCCTCGCCGCCAAAGAACTTGTCGAAATCTGGGAGATCCCAACCGGAATTGCCTGGATTTCACCGGAAGCGCGAGGTAACTGATCCTGCTCTAGCGGGCAGCGCGACGTCCGCGCTGCCGCTTATCTGCAAACCCCAAGAAAAGGGAGACGTGTCATGGCAGCATCGAAAATTCACCAGAATGGCAAGCCCAAGAAAACCCGGAAGAAGTCCACCGAGACCAAAGGCAAAGGCAAGAAGCTCAGCGCGCTGGACGCCGCCGCCCAGGTCCTGGCCGAGACCGGCCAGCCTATGTCCTGCAAGGAGATGATCGAGGCGATGGCCCAAAAGGGCTACTGGTCTTCCCCTGGCGGCAAGACGCCGGCTTCGACTCTTTACTCTGGGATTCTCAAGGAGGTCACCACTAAGGGGAAGGAATCCCGATTTAAGAAGACCGACCGCGGCCGCTTTGCCCGAGCCTAACCGTCGATCCTGAAAAGGGGCTGCCGTTTTCCGGGACGTCGCCCTTCTGGCGGCAGCCCCTCATTCCTTTCTCTGGAGTGTCCCGCACGGAGTCGAAAGACGTTGGTTTCCCATTGGCCATAAGCACGACTCACTTCAACCAGTTTTGCGCCGATTTTCTTAGCTTTAACTTGACAGGCTGTGGAATCGTTTCAGGCGCCTTGCATTGGGATTCATGAATCCGTCATGATGCCCTCAGTGCCAAAAAGCACAAAACTGAGCGTTTCGTCAGCTAGCTGACAAAACGTGCAAAAAAACACGATTTGGCTAATGGGTCCACCCAAGAGGTTGACAATGCTGTTAACGCGACGTGAAGAATGGCGACTGTTCTTAAGCTTGGAAACTTTGGTGCAGCGGGCGAACGTGCCACAGAAACTGATTCCCCGATTAGTTGTTAAGGAATTGGTCGACAACGCATTGGACACCGGCCATTCCTGCCGATGTGGTGAATTGGGAACCGGAGGTATTTTTGTCGAAGACGACGGTCCCGGTCTTCCAGGCAGCGATGAAGAAATCGCGTCCCTGTTTTCCCTGGCCCGGCCTTTCCTGTCCTCCAAACTCGTGCGGATGCCTACCCGAGGAGCGCTCGGCAATGGACTCCGAATTGTTACCGGTGCCGTCTTTGCTTCGATCGGCAGTCTCGTGGTGCGCACGCGAGGTCGTTCTCTCTTCCTCCAGCCTCTGGAGGACGGGCGAACGCACATTACGCGCGTGGAGAAATGGAAGGGAAAAGGAACGCGGATTGAAGTACGGCTGGGTCCGACTTTGGAGACCGACGATGATGTTTTCGCATGGGCCCGCCAAGCTCAGGCTTTAGCCGGAAAGGGCACCTCCTACCAAGGGAAATCGTCCCCTTGGTGGTACAGTGCAGACGCGTTTCGGGAATTATGCCAGACGGCTGAGAATGCCAGCGTCCGTGAAGTGCTGGCCCAACTGAAGGGTTGTGGGCATAGCCGGATCAGTCGCATTGTCGGTGAGCTCATGGCTCGCAAGAGCGCAACCTTGTCGAAAACCGAGACGGCGGCGTTGCTTGAGAAGGTCCGAGCAAACAGCAAGCAGGTGAACCCTCGACGACTTGGCTTTGTGGACCGCTTAGAAACCTATTCTGCCTATGTCCGAACTGTGGGCGTTTTCCCTGCGGGACCGAGCGGGAGTATCAAAGCCGCCCTGCCGTTCACCCTGGAAGCCTGGGCTCGGACCGCCAAAGAACCGAGAATCACATTGTGCGTCAACCGATCGCCTGTCACAGCCGAACTCGAATTGTTTCGACCCCGAGGTCCTAATGCGGAATACGCTCTTGTAGGTTGCCAACTCAGTCACACATTCCCGGCGACCAAGTCTCATGAATTCGAATTCCTCGCAAATATTCAGTGTCCGCACGTCCCTATCACCACCGACAGCAAGAGCCCTGACCTGAATTTCTTCCACAAGCCTCTACTTCAAACATTGGCTCGCGTGGCAGCCCGCGCCCGACGGGTCTCGCGCCGTGCGGGCCCCGTAATCGGCAAACAGAAGCACATGATCTATAATGCTCTCCCTTCAGCCATCCGCCACGCCAGTGGCGCCAACCAGTATCGCTTCAGTCAGCGCCAGTTGTTCTATGCCGTTCGTCCCCTATTGCTGGATGCGTTCAGGATCGACCCGGATTACAACTGGTTCTGTAAGGTGCTGACAAGCTACGAGAATGAATACGGCGAGATTAAGAACCTCTACCGAGACGCTCGCGGCACGCTCTATCACCCTCATTCGCATGAGGAAATCCCTTTGGGCACTCGCGAGGTAGAAACCTACCGTCGGCCGGAGTGGACCTTCAATAAGATCCTTTATTGCGAGAAAGAAGGTTTTTTTCCGATTCTGCAGGACGCAGGTTGGCCCGAGCGTCATGATTGTGCCCTGCTCACCTCGAAAGGCTTTGCCACGCGTGCGGCTCGAGACGTCCTGGATCATTTGGGTGCCGGCAAGGAACCGATTCGCTTTTTCTGCGTTCACGATGCGGATGGACCCGGCACCATGATCTACGAAGCGCTGCAACAAGCGACCGATGCTCGGCCCGGACGGAATGTTGAGATCGTCAACCTCGGATTGGAGCCCAAGGAGGCACTGGAAATGGGACTGGCGGTTGAACCCGTAAGCCGCAAGGACGGGCGTGCGGTTCCCGTGGCCCATTATGTCTCACGGAACTGGCGAGCCTGGCTTCAATCCCGGCGCGTGGAATTGAACGCCATGTCGACGCCGCAGTTTCTCGATTGGCTGGAGCGAAAAATCCTAGCTTACCATTTTGGCAAGCTAATTCCCCCTCCGTCCGTGTTAACGGAACGCCTACGGCGGGAAGCCCAAGAGCGATCCTTCGAAGAGACCAGGGCACGGATCTTGCGCGAACAGCGATGTGAGGAGCAAGCGGACAAGGACTTTCGCAAACTCAAACCCTCGCTGCGAAAGGCCACTCGTGCGCTGCGGACGCATGTGCGGCAATTCCTCAAGAATGCACCGACCGCATGGTGGCCCAAGGCAGTAACCGAAGTGGTCGAAAAGCTTGTGAATGGAACCTCTGTTTGATCACCAATGTGCCGCCCCGGGCCCCTTTAGCTTTGGGTAATGTCGCCAACTTGCATAAGAGACTTTCCATGACACTCAAGAGCCGGTTGAAAAAGCTGGAGAAGCTGGAAGAACGCTGCAGCAAGATGAGCCGGAGCCCCGTTCATTGGACAGCAATCGTTGACGGGAAACTGATTCGTGTCGGCCTGGGGAATGGAACTAATCTCGCGGGGCCAGAAGCAAGTCGGGCCTTGGAAGAAGCCCAGAACAAACGAGACCCCCTTAAGGTTTATTGCTTTGATCCGAACGATCTGCTCCCTGCTTAGTCTAGAAACGGATTTTTTGCGCGGAATTCTCAAACGACGACGGAGACGTCCTATGTCACTCAAACATCGCCTGAAAAAACTGGAAAAGGCCATTGGAACGTTGCCATGTTCCATCTGCCGGGAATGGTGGCAACAGCCCGTGGTCATTAGGGATGAAACGGACCCGCCGGTCCCGCGAGATCCTGATCTTTGCCCCAGATGTGGACGGCAATGCCCCAAGGACAGGATCTTTGAAATAGTCATTTGCGAACAAGTAGTACCGCCGCGCCCTTTTATAGAGGTGGTTTGATCCGACCCCCTGTTGGCGCATGTCGCGACCTTCCGGCCAAGGTTGGCAAACACTCCGACCTCAGGCAACCGGCCGGCCAATGCCGCAACTTGATCCCCCATCGGCGAGCTTGGATCGGACCGCTCGACAAGAAGGAAAGGAACGGACAGGACCCTAGAGGCCGATCTGGACATGACCTTCCCCGGACTGGACATCCCCGAAATACTTTCGTCGCTATCCTAAGTTGCAAGAGTCGGCCAGCCGCTTAACCGGGAAAATCAATTCCTTCTACTTTGGCCACAGTGCGTCCAAGTCCTCAAGGCCAATTGCCCTAAAAGCCTGTGGACCTGATCAGTAATCTGCTTGAATGACCGGGATACGTTTCAGGCCAACGATTCCCGGGTCCCAAGAAAGGTCTCGCGACCGAGCTTCTGCACGATTTGCAAGAACGCGCTCCAGCTTTGGGCAAGTGCCTAATCAACCAATCGCAACTCGGCAGGAATGGGATCGATCGAGACTAACAGCGGTCGAGTCATGTGGGGAAAAGAAACAATTGCCTGGCCCGGCGTAAGGCCCGGCAAGCGACCCCAAAGACCGTCGTCAATTCCGCTCACGGTGTGGCGCAACGTGTTGATTACTTGTGCATCCGTGATCTTATGGAGTACGTAGGAGTTCACGAGACCGAACACCTGTCGCGAAAGGTGCTGCGGTAGCTGCGTGACGAACATGAGCCCCAGCCATCGCTTTCGCCCGCGCTTCGCGATCCGCGCGACCTGCTGAAACAGGATCTTCGTCTTTTCAATTCGCAGGTCAGCAAGATCGAGGCTCTCGCAAGAGGCAACTTAACCCCCTCAGCATTTTCTACTTCCGACGCCGAGGCATAACCACGGTTATCGGACCATGGACCCATTGAAGCCGAGCTGACTCCAAAACACGCCACTGAAGCTCATTTTCTAGCTGAGCCACCCGCTCTTTAATTTGCAGACGGTGGCGTAAGTTTTTGGTATTTTGGGAGAACCAAAACTGTGCGCCCTTCCACATGGAATTGAAGGATTTGTCCGATGTCTGTCCAGCAATTTCTGCCAGCGGCGGGGATTAACGGTCAACTACTTGATATTGGGCCAAAACGAAAACGACCAGACGTGTGGCCGCAGCGGCCCTACACCCGGCGGCTGCTGGCTCTTTTGGCCGTGAGGAAGCGTACGCTAGCCGGCATCTTGGCCGCTTCCTTGTTCTTGAACCTGTGCGGATTGGTTGTGCCGCGCGTCACGCAGGCGATCCTCGACCGCCTCGTGCCGGGCACGTCTTCGGATAGCTCCTCGGGAGGAACGGCGCTCCTGACCCAGTTCGTCTTGCTCATGGCCGGCGTGACCGTCTTTCAAATCGGCCTGACGATCTGGCGGCGGCTAACGCTCGTGAAAATGAGTCTGGAGCTGGATCGCGTTCTCTTGGGTGAATTCTGTGCCCACTTGCTGTCCTTGCCACTGGGCTTTTTCAAGAAGCAACGCTCGGGCGATCTGGTCGCCCGCTTCGACGATCACCAGCACATTCGCCATTTGTTTGCCAGTTGTTTGCCGACCGCGGCCATCGATTCGCTCATGGTCGCCGTCTATTTCGCCGTCATGTTCTATTACAGCATTCCCCTGGCACTCATAGTTATCGCTTTCTTGCTTGTGTTTGCCGGCTACACGTTGCTCTTGAGTCCTCTGCTCAAGCGGCTCCATCAAAAACTTTTGGAAGACAAGGCGGTCCACGAGTCCCAACTTGTGGACATCCTGGCGGGGATCGACCTGGTGAAGACCTCGGCCGTGGAGAACTCCATGCGCGAGCACTGGTCGGGTGTCTTTGGCAAATACCTGGAAAGCAATTACCGCGCGCAGAAACAGAAGCAAATCTTCGAGTCGATCGGTTTCGGGGTGAAGTTCCTCATCATGGTGAGCTTGATCTGGTACGGCGCGACCAGCTCGCCGGTGGTCAGCTTACCGGCCAGGACCAAAGTGGCATTCAGCATGTACACGAGCCAGGCCGTCGTCCCGCTCTTGGGGATCATTACCCTTTGGGACGAAGTGCAACGCGCCCGCGCCTCGTTGGCCCGCATGCAGCAGGTCCTCGATGAGGAACCGGAACAAAGCCAGAATTCAGAAGCAAACCACGAATTATACGAATCACACGAATTAGAAAAAGGCACGGCTTCTTATTCGTGTAATTCGCGTGATTCGTGGTTTTCTTTGGCGCCAGTCGCCACTAACCACTCACCGGTCACTCTTCACGGCCATGTCCGATCTGAAAATGTCACATTCCACTATCCCGGCCTGGAAGCGACGCCCGTCTTGCACGACTTGTCGTTCGAAATCCACTCCGGCGAACGAGTCGCTCTCATCGGCCCGAGCGGCTGCGGAAAGACCACCATTGCCCGGTTGCTCCTGGGCCTCTATCGTCCCACCTCGGGCCGGATCCTGATCGATGGCCACGGCCTGGCGACCCTCGACCTGGGCACTTACCGCAAGCAAGTCGGCGTCGTCCTTCAGGAAAATCTGCTTATAAGCGGCACCATCCGGGACAACATTGCGCTCGGGGGGGAGCACCACCAATCCCCTCGCCCCATTGACGATGGAATAATCAAAGCCGGCCGCCTTGCCGGCGCCCACGACTTCGTCTCCGCCTTCCCTCATGGGTACGACACCGTCGTCGGCGAGCTCGGCCTGATGCTCTCCGGGGGGCAACGGCAGCGCATTGCCTTGGCTCGCGCCCTGTACCGGGACCCGCGAATCTTGATTTTGGACGAAGCCTTCAATGCTCTCGACGCGGAGAGCTTAGGTGCGATTGCCGAAAACTGGGGCCGGATCACCACCGGCCGAACAGTCCTGGTCATTGCTCATGAGGTGCGCGAACTGCTTCCATGCGACCGGGTCATAGCAGTTACTGATTCTTGTACGGCTGACCTTGAAAAGAAGATGGCCCATGATTGAAGCAATCGACCTTCGCTCGCCGAAGCCGTCCCTGGGGTGCGTGCTGGCCATTCAGGATCGGCCGGCCGAGAGTCTGGAACGTACGCTCGAAACCTACGCATATCAGAGCTTCCAGCCGGCCGACCGAGTGCTGGTCGATTACGGCAGCGAGCAAGCGCATGCAGCCGCGTACCGACAAATGTGTGCTCGCTTTGCCTGGCGCTATGTGCGCGCGATTCCGGCAAAGGGCGGGTGGAGCCTAAGCGCCGCCTACAACATCGCCGTCAGCGCCTTACGTGAGCAAGTCGATATTGTCTTCAAGAGCGACATTGACGTACTCATGGGGCGAGATGCGCTGCAAACGGCCGCCGTCATGGCTGGCGACAAACTGTGCCTATTCAGCTGCCTGGCCACGGCCGAAGGGAGCTGTTTCCCGAAGCACTTCACGTGTCACGAGGATCTGGTGAGCTTATTTCTGGCGCCGGCGCCGCCGACCGCCATGTTGGGGGAGGGAGTTCATGCCTACCCGAGAAAATGGTTCGAGGAAATCGGCGGCTTCGACCTGCAGTTTCACTCCTGGGGATACGAAGATTCCGACCTGCGCGCCCGCGCCGAGCGCTCGATCGGCACGACCCACGCCAGCGCTCCGCTGCTCATTCACCAGTGGCATCCGGCTTCGGTAGTCGTAGCGGACGCCAGAAGAAACCGCGCCCGCTATGACCAGTTGAAGCACGATGGGCCCATTGTCCGCAACGGTGGACGGGCCGGTCTGGTGCCGTCAGGTGTTGAGGTGATCAAACCGAAGGATGGGGCACTTGCCGGTGCGCGTGGCGGGAAGTTAAAGAAGTCACTTTCGAACGCCCGAGAAAGTGGGGCAAAGCGCTTAAGAGTGGCCTTTGCTTGCAGGTCAATGAATGACATCCTCTTCCGCCAGGCATCCGCCCTGCTTGGTTTGGATTGCCTGCCCAAGCGCAATGGGTTCAATGCGAAGTTATATCGCATGACGGGCACGGACAGCATGGGTTACTTTCGCGAGTTATCTGCCCTGGATGCCGACTGGGTGGTGAACTTCGATGAGGATGTTTTCGTTCTTGATCCGGAGCGGCTGTTCAAGCTTCTGCGGTTTATGAAAGAGCGGCGCTATGCCGCCTGCGGCATGCCGGACGGGGGCGTGGTGGAGATGCGCCGGCACAATCCGGTCGCTTGCAATGCCTTTTTCAACATTTTTGATTTGCGCAGGGTGCGAGGGCCTTGGCAAAACTGGGAAGCGGTCAAAGCCGCCCGCCACAAGACCGCTTACGAGCAGGCCGCTCCGCCCTTTGCTCGACGGACGCCCTTCGCTTTCGACGATTTCGAGCCGTACTACGGCCTCTCTTACACGTTGCTGGACGCTGGCGAGAAGATTCTTTACCTGGATGCCGAGGAATGGCAAGACGGGGTCACGACCTTGCTCAAAGACGCTGAGGGCGAGCCTCTCCTATTGCACGGATGGTACAGCAGGACGTGGGAATTGAATACGGAGACGCGGGAACGCTTTCGCCTTGCAGTCGACTATGTCTTTAGACGAGGAAAAAGGAATTAAGAATGTCCCTATTCCCTGGTTCGCGGTTCACTCGGTGTGCCGTCGGGTAAGCGAGCCCCTGACTTGACGAGCCGTATGCCTTAATTGGGCACGTACGGATTTGTGGGAGCCGGGGCGGGCAACCGCCCCGGCGACCCGGCCTGTTGCCCCTTGTTACTGGATACAGGCGAACTGTATAATGTAGGTATGCAATCTGAAGCCGAGGTTCAAGATACAATGCAAAACAGGAACCTTTCGCGGAAGACATTAATCACTGTTCTACTCATCGTGGCCACCTTTCTTCTCGTGGCGGTTCTAGATCTTTGGCCGAGACACGATCAGCCAGTGTCAGTCATAGAGTCAAATCTCAAGCGCATTCTCATTGACTTACAGGATTACTATGCGAAACACAGAAGTCTTCCTTTCAGCCCTGAGGGGCCGGAGCATGCTCTTTATGAACTGCGATCCCTGACCGATGTCTCATATTTCGATTGCGATCCTAACAAGCCTGCGACGAGCCGGGCATTCTGGGACAATCAGAACAAGCGCTTAAGTAATGCAGATTTCTTATATCTAAATGAATCCTCCCTTAAACCCGACTTTTTTCGAGTAATCATGATGTCCAGGCCCGGCCTGGATCCGAACTCGGTCTACCTTGGTACAGGCAGTGCGCGGATTTTGGTCCGCAAAGCCGTGGCTGCTGATTCTAGGTTCCTTGGCAGTTGTATTACCCCTGAAGGTTTTCTCATCGCTGACTTCAAGCTTTTCCAAGAATGGTCTCGTACGCACCCGGAGTCTATTACTAAATCGAGTACCTTAGTCGACGTCGCAGGCCACTGTCGAATCCTTCGTGCACAGGGCGGCGGGATTTCCATTGATTACAGTTACGATGGAGGTCGGTTAAGTAAATGCTATGTCACGACTACAAAAGGAATGATCGAGGAAACCGTCGGTTTTGATGACCTTGGACGTATTTCAGAATTATCGAGAAAACCAGATCCTTGGCAAAGGCTTCTTGGCGAAGAACACTGACTCTCGTTTCAGTGACTTTGGGGATCGGAAAGGTATTGGATCTGGCTCCTATTCATAAAGCGATCAACGCGGGCATGATCGTGGTGGCAGGATTCACGAAACTAATTGCATTATATATGGCCCGAGAAACCCTAGACCTTCAGAAAGGCCAATTCTTAATACTCCTTGCCGAACCGGTGGTCTTGGTCCTCCTTTTGTTGATTGTGCTACTCTTAACTCGAAAATACTCCCGAGGATTGGAAAGCGTCACGTTGATTGGCATCGCCTGGATTCTTATCGGGTTGATTCCATTAACAGGGCTCTGTGAAATTGTTCCCGGGTACGAGAGTGGTTACTGGATCCTACTGGCGGGAACCCTTCTCATAACCTTCGGTATCACCCACATCCTTGCTATGAGTGAGGGTGATTCTTAGAGGCTGTTCAAAATGCAAACGCACTGTTCAGTGTGATAATGAGTTTTGAATTCTCATTGGCCTCGAATGGAGACAAATGGAAAGCAACCGGCCACATATGATGGGCTGGATCAGCCTAAGATGTGCGATCTTGGGACTCATATTACCTATGCTTCCTGCGATGCTTGCTCATTTTATTTTGGGCATCAGTTGGGGTGCTAGGTCAAACGAAGCAGGACTCTACTATTGCATAGCAATAACTCTGTTCATAGCCCTAGAATCTGCCGCTTTATTGTTTGGAGCAATTGGGCGTTCATCGACGCCAGGCAAAGTTGGGCTTGCATTCTCTGCTGGCTCACTTTGTTTGGCTCTTCTTGCCGCTTTTTTCACAGCCATTTAGTGAAGGCAACGAAGGCAAGGAGGACAGAAGGCAAGGGGGACATTCTTCGGCGACCAGAAACCTTAGTCAATTCCGCAACGGACTTTGCGGCTTTCGAACAGGTTCTCAGCGAGGCCCAGCAGGAGTAGAAGGGTTGGTTATCCAAGCGCCGCAGTCTCCCATGGAGCACCGAGAAATGGCGGGAGCCGGGATGTTAACTCAAACCGAGAGTCCGAGAGACTTTTAGGCTATTTTGGGGAGCTCGGTGAATTGTTCCAATTAGCGCCCGGGAATCCCCTCTTGACCCGTCCCAGGAAGCGATTCATATAGTATGGAAAGTCCCGCCTGGAAGCAGCGTTGCACTGCGACCAGGAGTGAGTTGGCAGGGCAGCTCGGCTATTTTGCATGTTTAGCCTCACACGCAGACAATTTCGTCCGAGGTGAAGTCCTTGCCTAACTGCCGGCCGACCTGTTCGGCCAGTTGGGCCGAGTGCCATTCCGGGTGGTCCGTCTTGCAGCGCAGCACAGTGTAATAGGCTTGGCTGCTTTCTTGTTGGCCCTTTTCCAGTACTTGCCAGGTTCGGGCCAGCAATTCCTCTTTCCATTTCTCGATGAAGTTTCGATCAAGGTCGCTTTCGGGACTCGCCGCTCCTATTGGCTCGGCCAGTTCCGGCGCGAGCGCTTGCGGTTCCTTTTCCTTCCGCTTGTGTTGCTGTTTCCAATAATCGATGACCAGGTGGCGCAGAGCGACTTTAAGGAAATCGCGAAAGCGGCCGCGCTCGGGATCGAAGTGTTTGAAATCGCCCCGTAGCAAGCGGACGCTGAACTCCTGGGTCATATCTTCGGCCGCGGCCGGATCCCGTAGCATTCCCAGGAGATAACGATAGACCGCGCCGTAATAGCGGAGCACCAGCTGCTGGCGGGCCCGGATGGCGATCTCTCCTTGGCCCTGGTGGGCCTCCAACCAGATCGTCAGGCGCGTCTTGATGCGGCTCAGGCGGTCGTTGAGTTCATTCGGCTCCACGGCCTTTCCCTTCCGAAGGCTGGGGGCGCATCACCGATTGTATTCGATAAACCGGATAAATAAAGTGCGCCGTGTCACAGCGGCAATCCGGGTCGTATGGGAAGGTGCAGAGGGCCGAAGGTGGCCCCAGCTTTGAGAATCGAGATTCAAGGATTGAGGATCGAGGGTAGGCGGACCAACGCTTCGATCCTCGACCCTCGATCTCAATCCTGCATTCTCGAATCTTCCTCCCACCACCACCCTTCAGGAGTAACTACCATGTTCAACAAACGAATTCTTGCGGCGCCCGTGATTGCCTTGGCGGCTTTAGCCATGTCGGCACCCCAGGCGCTATCGGGCGGACACTCCAACAGGCCCGCAGCCAAACCAAATGCCGCAACGGGCGCGAGGCCCGGCGGTGCTATCCACAGTCCGCCCCAAGGCCATAAGCCTGGCGGTGCACTCAACTACCATCCGATGACGTCGAAGAAACCCATCGGTACCCCCAACCGCCCGGCGATAGGTGGCAAGACAAAAGTTACGCCCAAAGGCGGATCCAAACCTGGACTCGATCGGCCGAGTAGCGAGAAGTTACCCCCCGGTGTGGTAAGCCTCCCGACAGCGAACTCGGATCGTCGTTGGTGGGGTCGTTGGGGGAGCCGTTGGTGGGAGCGTGATGAGCATTGTTGCCGTCACGAGCATGGGTGTTGTTACCCTGGTCCTTGGTGGAGTCAAGGCTCTGCTGCCGGCAGCTCTCCTGCCGCCACGTCGAGCGTTACCGTGGAGACCCAGCCCACCACCACGTCCGCAAGCGATACGAACGCAGCCGACATCATCAGGGAGATGAGCCGGGCGAACGAAAGAGAGAAACCAGGCAAATTCGTTGATGAGCGAACCAAACGGGAAAAGCTCGAGAACAAGTAGCTTCGGCCCGAGCCCGACCGTCGCAAGCCGAAATCATCCGAGATAGCCAGTAAACCTGGCGGCGGAATGAACCATCGTCCGCCGACATCGACAGACCAAATATACCGCCGCCGACCGGCAAGGATCGCAGGGAAGAGGTCTTCAGAATTCTCGCCCGGAATGGAATGATCGCTCCTTTTTTCACCCTAACCTCAGGAGTACCTATAAATGTTTTCTTATAGCAAGCGATTCATTGTGGCTGCGTTGATTGCTTTGGCCCCTTGTCTCTCGCTGACGGCCGAGGCGGGATCGCCGCGTCGCCCGCCGCCCCACCGGGGTCCGCAGCACCGTGGGCCGGGCGCCGGCGCCCAGGATTCCGGGGGCGGCCAGACGGGCTCCGTGTCCATATCGGAAGCAAACCCGGCTGACTTAGTCAATGCTTTGACCCACGCGTACGAAATGGAAATGTCTAGGAAACTTACCTATGAGCAGCTCAAACGGGAAAGGCTGGAGACCAAGCGGCTTTTGGCCGAGTACGAACGGCAGGAGCGCGAGAACACTCCCTCCCTGGAGGCACAGCGGCAACTGGCCAAGATAGCGGAGCTGCACCGCAGTCTCGACCCCCCGGTCTATGAAATCCACTCGGCCACGGCCCTTAATGTCCTGCTGGAAGATTTGCAGCCGTTCCACTACAGCAATGGGAAGGGACCCCAAGTGCTCCTGGACGAGGACTGGCTGGGGCACTTCAATGTGATCTCGACCCAAGATCGGTCGGGAAATACTGGGGTACTCAAGAACGAGGGCCGCCTCAGTTGGCCGTCGCCCTTGCGGGAAGCCGAGTACCAAGTGCCGAGAAATGCACTCAACGTCCTTGCCCCCCAGGCGATCAAACAGGCTGTCGACGGCGGCGTGCAGCCCGAGACCCTTCGGGACATGCGCGAAGCCTTAGGCCAGCTGAACGGCCGGCTGGCGGCCAATATTAAGAACCTGCCGCCCCCGCGGCACATCGAGTCCAAGCGTTACCTGGGTGAATTGAACGAAGCCATGAAACTCCTGGAAAAGCCGCACGCCGGCAATTACTTCAACGGCAAGTTTTCCGCTCAGGGGAAGACGGTTGCGGATTTGATCCGGCACATGAGCAAGCATGGCTTAAGATTTGCTCCGGCGGTGGCCGGCGACGAAGCCGCCTACGAAAACCTGCACCGGGCCTTGGCCGTGTACGATGTGGCCGCCCATTATTCTCAAAGTAAGGAGCAATAATTAAGTTGGAACGTATCCCCTTCCAGTAACGCCCTCCCACCCGCCCCTCTCCCTTCGGGAAGAGGGGCGGGCGAGGTGCTGGAAGGGGAGCATTTTCATGGAGCGCGCGAATCTTGCGATCTGAAAAGCGTCTAGTATCCCACCGTATCAGCCAATTTGCAGAAATCCCAGGCGGACTTCCGTCACGCCTTGATCGGTACACACGCGCCCAGGCTTCCAATCAGGCACCCCAGACGGCATGACTTGTTAAGTAGATACCCGAGTTCGAATCCCTTTCGGGCACCCGAATGAGACCGTTGCAAAAAAGCGTGACCAGGAGTTAACGCAGGCGCGACAAGGCCCATTCTCGAAACCCTTTGTTTTAAATGGTTTTCGCAAGGCCTTGTTAACTAGATGACACGAAGTTTGAATCCTACTCGGGGACCTTGGTTTCGGTTGCGAAATTCGGTCGAAATGAGTTAACAGGTCCAACCGAGAGTTTATTGCAGGAAGCTTGCGTTTTCCGCAAGAAAACTCGCGATCTTTGCTCCGCAAGTAATAAAGGCGACCCTCCAAGCGTACAGCAATGGGACACAGAGGGCGCTGGCCTTCTCCGCCGATGGTAAGACGCTGGCGACCGGGAGTATCGGGCACTTGGAGCGCTTATACACCGCGCAACTGTGGGATCTTGCAACCGGCCAACTTCGTTGCCGAGAACTCGGTTCACGTCGGTCGCCCCCTGGCCCGGGCGGACGAGACCACGGACTATATCAACCAAATCTACGCGGATCAGGCTGCGCAAAACAGCTATATGGAGCAATTGCAGCAGACTCAGGATTACATCAATCAAATTTATCAGGATCAGGCTGCGCAAAACGACTACATGCAGCAATTGCAGCAGACCCAGGATTATATCAATCAAATCAACAGCATCGGGCAGAACCAGTAAGGACCCTCACACGTACACACAGGTTTCACCATTACCGAGCTCGAGTTGGGCTCGGTTTTTTGTTCCAAAAGGATTAGGCTGATCATCGCCGTGGCCCCTGCAGGACAGCACCATGCTGCCGCCGACGCTGTAGGACATGGTGCTCAGGTTGTAGCTGCCGGCACTGTAGCTGCGTCACCAGGCTGCTCTGAGCCGCCCGGTTTTGCGTTGCGATGACGACGCGCTACAATGCGTCGGAGCTCTTTGCTCGAAAGGGTTTTTTTCTCACGACACAGTGATCAATATTGAACTCCCGGAGCACTTGCAGCAGCCGATCGCTAACAACCAAGGAGCAATCCTCCGTCAGACCAGCATCGTCGCGTCCAGCCTTTCCGTGAACTTTGAGCCAGTGGAATTTAGGGAGCTTAAGCGTGGGATGACGATCGCGAAGTTCATCCGTAGTGCTAACAATTACATCACCGAAGCTGTAGCCTGTGCCTGGAAATCGTTCCAGAGCCTGTCTAAGGCGATCAGTTACAATGAAACACGGATGTGTTGCCAGCAAGTCATCGCCCAGCCATACGTTGAATTCGTATTCCAGTAGCAACACAGTTGGGTGCCGTGTCGAATGCTCGACAACACTTGCTGGTCCTAGGTCACCCGCCACTTCAGGTTCGAGAATATGGAAAGAACTCATGGTTGCACCGGGGGTAAGAACTGGTTGCCGAACCAGCGATCGAGGAAACCTCGAAAGGCTTCGACGTCGGATCTGCCTGCGCCGGGATACTTCTTGTAGAATCTTGCCCAAGCAGTATTCAGTTTTGAAAGATGCAAATCAGCATTGATTGCATTTGGGATCCCGCGCAGGTTCGGCAGACCATGCATTTCGGCTTCTGTGAATAGTCCCGGATATCGTTTTAGCACTGCCTGTGGAACCCCATGGTGGACCCATACGCTACCCCTTAGTTCCGGAAATGCCTTGAAGAAAGTGTCAGCGTAGCAGGAATTATGCGCCCAAACCGAGAATCCCCACGCTTCGCTGCCGACGAAGTAAGTATGATAATCAGCGACTCGCAGATTGTAAACAGGCGCATCCTCTCCGGAATCGCCTACTTCCTGCACCACCATCCATTGCCCGTCGTGGCTACGGAGATGGTCGCCCGAGATCAAGCTATGCGCCTCGGTCCAGCCTTTGCCGCGCACATAAAATGGGTGCAATTCGGTCGTGCGAATTATCTGCCTGCCGACTCTTAGGTTCCATAGTCGCGCAATGGCCTTGAAGACCTCCTCTACTTGTTTCGGCTCCGGCGGGGCTTCTGTATCATCCTCTGGAGATGACCAAATCCAATCTCCTAGCTGGAATTCTTCAATTGCCTTGGCGCCATGTGGGGTAATAAGTGGTGTGTCTCCTGCGAAGCAGACAAGCCGACTTAGAAACCCAAGCCTTCCGGCGCTACCACCAATTATCGGCTGCTCAATAACGTTCAGCGGCGTCCGGCTCGCGCCGACTACCGGCTGCTCGATGACCGGCAGAGAAATCCGGCCGAATTCGGAAGCGGCAGTTTCCCCGGTGGCCGCTCCTCGCGCTTCCGTGGCGGAGGCCGCGCTTCGTGCCGCGCTGGCGCCCTGCAGGGCAAAGGCGCCACGGACGCCGAAGTAGGCGCCGGCAATATCTAAGGCGGCCCAGCCGTACCGCCCCTGGGCGATGTTCTCGCCAGCGTTGATCGACGAGCCGACGGCGTTGACCAGGAAAAGGCCGCTCAAGGCGTAAGCCGTCGCCGTCCCCGCGGCGGGCGCCCCCGCCCCCAACGTCGCCACGGTGATCACACCCCAGGTGACCAACCCCGCGGCCTGCCCACCCTTGTACGCGCCCGACAAGGGATCGATAGCCGTGTCCCAGCCGACCAGCTTGTTGAAGCGCATCCACAGCCCGGCGGTCATCATGTCCGCCCAGCCGCTGGCACCGCTGTAGATGCTCACGCCCCAGGAGAGGGAGGAATTCTCATTAGGACCCCCCCGTGAAATACAGGTTGTTTTCGTTCCTCGTTGCTTTACTCCTATTGTCGGCATGCAATGGATTGGAAGCCGGCCAGGCGCCCGAGATTTCTGCCGAGCGGATCAAGGCTCACGTTGCCTACCTGGCGAACGACCGGCTTGAAGGGCGCGGCCCCGGAACGCGCGGCGAGTTCCTGACCACGGAGTATCTCGCTAGCGAGTTCAAGATGGCCGGGCTCAAACCGATTGGCCAACGTGGCACCTACTTCCAGCCCGTCCCCCTCGTGCGCGTGGTTACGAGCCCGAAATCGACGCTCCAGGCCGTGAAGGGGGAGACAACGCTCAACATCCCTTGCGAGGAGGGGTTCTCCGGCACGAGCCAGACGCAGAAGGAACTGGAAGAGTTCGATGCGGAGGCGGTGTTCGTCGGCCACGGCATCACCGCACCCGAGTTCCAGTGGGACGATTACCAGAACGTTGACGTGAAGGGGAAGATCGTCGTACTGTTCACGAACGAGCCGCCCTCTGATGATCCGAAATTCTTCGGCGGCAAGGCTCTGACCTACTACGGCCGCTGGACTTACAAGTTCGAGGAAGCCGCACGGCGGGGTGCCAAGGCGTGCTTCATCATCCATACCAATGAGACGGCGGGCTACCCGTTCTCCGTGGTCCGGCCGCTCGAGGGGGCCCAGCTCAGGCGCGAGCCCGGCCAACCCGGGCTGGCGTTCGCTGGCTGGCTCACCAGTGAGGCGGGGGAGAAGCTCTTGGGCTTAGCCGGGCGCACCGTGGATGGCGCCCTGAAAGAGGCCAATACAAAGGTTTTCAAACCGTATTCACTCGGCATCAACCTGAAGGGTCACATCTCGACTAATGTCGAGAAGTTCGTCAGCAATAATGTGATCGGCATAGTGGAAGGCAGCGACTCGGCGTTGAAGTCAGAAGCCATTATCTTCACAGCGCACTGGGATCACCTCGGAATCGGCAGGGCCGTCTTAGGCGATGCGATTTACAACGGCGCGGCGGACAATGCCACCGGCTGCGCGCTTCTGCTCGAACTCGCCCGCGCCTGGTCCGTGCAGTCGCCGAGACCGAAGCGATCCGCCATCTTTCTGGCCGTGACGGCGGAGGAAAAAGGGTTGCTGGGCTCTAAGTACTACACACAGAACCCGCTCATCCCGCTAGGCAAGACCGCGCTCAACATGAACTTCGACATGATACTACCGCTTGGGGTGCCAGAGTCGGTCGTCGTAACCGGGGCGGAGCGGACCACGGCCTGGCCGGCGGTCAAGGCGGCGGCGGAGAAGAACGGCCTTGAGATCGAAGCCGACCAGCGGGCTCACCTTGGTATCTTCTACCGCTCGGACCATTTTTCGATGGCGCATGCTGGAGTTCCGGCGTTTTCCGTTACGGCCGGCATGAAGATCAAGGGCAAGCCGAAGGACTTCGCCATCAAGGCATACAAGGAATTCAACGATAAGGCATATCACTCGCCGCAGGACGAGTTGAAACCGGATTGGGACTTCTCCGGCTTCGTCGTGCTGGCCCGGTTTACGCTGGACGTTGCCCGCGAAGCGGCCGACGCAAACGAATTACCGACCTGGAACGCTGGCGACGAATTCCGACCGGCCCGAGACAAACACGGAGTTAAGTAACCGTTCGGTTCGCCTGTTTACCTATTTACTTACGTTGTCAACTGATCGGGGAATCAACATGAAAAGGGCCTTATCAATTCTGTTAGCAACGGGATTGGTGACTGGGATCGTTTCATCTTTTGGCTTTCCCCAGGCCAAGGACAACGAAGCGTTTCGACAGGAAAGGCAGGCTGACAAATGGCAAGCGAGGTTCTAGCTTCACTTGCACCTCAGGCAAACCGAAATCCCATCGCAACTCTAAACGCAGCGATGACGAGCAAGGATCCTCATGTCCGTCTCGTTGCGGCGGAAGGGCTCTGGAAGTCTACGGGACAAGCCGACCAGGCAATCCCCATACTCGTGGATGTACTGGGAGCTAAGGAACTGCTGGCGCGACGCTGGGCCGCACGCGCATTGGGCGATGCCAAGCTCGAGTATGCGCCCGTTGTACTGCCCGCATTGCGGGAAAGGTTGAAGGATCGAGACTTACAAGTGCGTGTATTCGCTGCCGAGGCAATTTGGAACATCGAGGAAAGAGTGACATGGCAGTTCCTACGCTCCTGGGGGTGCTCGAAGACCGTAACAATCCAATCCGCGCGCGCGAGCGAGCGGCCTATGCCCTTGGTCGGATTGGCTCTGCTGCGATAGAGGCCGTGCCAGCCCTCAGCCAAGCCAAAGGCGACGAAGCATGTTGGGATGTACATGTTGCAGCCATGCGGGCCCTGGAGATGATTGCGCCGGCTCCCGATGATGCAACGACGGCAGCGCAACAAGGGGAGGGACCGCGCGTGATCCAAACATACCCCCGACGATAGTTGGCGGTACGGCGCAGGTTCGTTTTCATCGGCCGTGCCTCATGTGGTCGATGACCAGGCCAGGTGAGGACGAGAAGACGGGGCGATAAGAAAGTCTCAAGCACGAAATCCCTAGAAAGAAAAAAACAGCTTTGCTTCAGGCGTAACCACCGATTCGCCAGGTCCAAAAAAACGCAGTCAAATGCCAACGGTAATTCGGGTTCTATTTACCATCTTCAGATCCCGAGCGCCGTCTGCCGCAACTCGATCCATGACACTGCACCCATGGCCCTAGGACAGATCTCTTTAGAATTCCCCTTTTTTCAACAGATCGAGGATGCCTTCCGCCACGCCAATCAGGGCGTGGATTCGTCGTTCCACTGCCCACAGTTTCTCAGACGAGTTATCATTGGAATCCACTTTGCCACTGCTGCCGATCTTCTTGGCCCATGCCAGTGCTTCGCCCGAGTTGCCGGAAGCAGCATGGGTCCGGGCGAGCACCTGGACGACCTCTGGCGTATTAATTTCGTTAAACAGGATGGCGTACGATTGGTCGAGTTGCTGTCCAAGTGCCAGTGAAAGCTCCATGGCCGCGGCCGCGACTTCGGCTGCGCGCTGGGTTGAGAAATGATGCGATGCCCCCGTAAAGAAACTGTGATCGTCGTAACGGACGCCCCAAGTGCGCGGATGTCGGTAATCGAATTTTTGCTTCTGCTTCCCAAGCAATACTGGGAGATCATCACTTTGGATTAGTTCAATTTGCGCGGCTACCTGGGTTGCCGTTTTGCGGTCGCCCGATTTGGCGTGCGCCGTTGCGACTTTCAGAATCGCGGCCGCTTGCCGCGAAGGATTGGCGACCTCTTGGGCCGTCGTTAACGCTGTCTTAAAGTCTCTTTTTGCAATCAGATGATCGACAATCATGTGGAGCGAATCGTCACGGTATTGAAGATAGCGTTTAACCGACAAAGCCGTGCGAACGGCGCCTTCCACATCGTTCATTTTTGCCTGGCCAGCGGCGATTTCCAATAGGACGGCCTCGCGATCGCCATGTTCGAAATGCCTCTTGTTTTGCTTAACGGTTTTCAAGGCGTCATCAAGGTAGCCGACGCTCGCCTGGGCCGCGGCAATTTCCCTGAGCGCATCGCCATTGTCTTTTCCATTAGGCGTTTTTTGAGCTTCGATGGCCCGGTCAAACAATCGATGGGCGGTCGGGTGGTCGTTCGCCTTGGCAACCACCACTGCCGCCTTCCAGAGAGCTGACGCCTTTGCCCAAGGATCTTTAATAAGGTCGGCGGTCTCGGCCAAGCGGCGAATCGTCTCCCTGGCATTGTCGTTCAGTCGCACGGTTAACTGGGCGTCGGCAATTTTTTGCAATGCCTCAGCGGCGCATTCAGGCTCATCCTTCAAACTAGAAGCGGCATCCACAGCCTGGGTGAAAAGCTCTTTGGCTTGAGCGCCATTATTCAACTTGGCGTTGGCAACAGCCAGGTGCGCCAGTGCGTCCGGGCGGTAATAAGTCAGCTTCAGGACGCCAATGGCTTGCTTGGCATCGGCCAGATTGCCGGATGCGATGAGGTGCTTAATCCACTCCAATTCAACTCTATCTCCCAAAACATCGGCGGGCCACCAGGGATCCTTCTCGATCAAGAATAGGATCTCGAATGCTCGTTCTCTTTTGCCAGCACGGGCAAGACTTGTGGCAAGGTTCATAAGTCCTCGGTTTCCGTGCCAACCGGTGGCGGAGCCTCGGATCGAGCGTAGCGCGCCGTCAAAATCGGCTGCCTGAATCTGTAGCTCTGCGATGTGCAGCAACACCCGTTCGATCCAGTAATGCTGCGACTTATCCTGTTCGAGCGCGAGGTCGCTCGCCTCTCGAAGAATTGGTAGAAGTGATGGACCAGTGCTTTCCGCTTTTTTATTGTCCGACTTGCGATTATCCGGGTTGGGCTCTGCCGCCGCGGAGAAAGTAACGATCCACACAAACGAGATGCCAACAGTCGCGAGGCTAAGCTGCAGGTTTATTTTCGCCATGTTCGCACCTCCATCATTACGTTCTTGGCATTCTAACATGGGAAGCGTCCCGCGGATAAGAACGGTCCGGAGATGGAAACCGAACCAGCGGGCTTACCTCAGCACGATATAAGACTGAAGTGCGAAAAAAGGAAAGGTGTTTCCATAGGCTAAAGGCCCGCAATCGATGCCAACTGTAATGACCGTTTCAGTTAGCATCTCGCCCAGCAATTCTTCTTTTGGCTGGACCAAGAACTTCAGCCTTGTGGACAAGCTGGAGAAACTCCTCGCGGTCTGCGGCTCTTTGGGAAGCCCGCCGGGCCCATTCCTGGACCTGGGCATAGTTGGCTGTGCCTAAATGAGGGGATTCCCGTAGAAGCATGCCGAATGCGGCCACGGCCGTCGCAAATCGAAAACTCGACGGAGCATCATCGAAGCTTTTGCCCTCATCTCGTACCGTCAGGCTAAGCAGCTTGCTGATTTCTTCTTTTGGCTCCTTGTAGCGAACCTTTAGAGTAAACGCCTCACCGGAGGTGGCCGCAGAAGTGAGGCCCTTTGGCTGCTGATACTTGAGTGGATCGACACCCCGAACGCGGGTTTCCGTATCAGCTGGTGCTATTTCATAAAGGGCCGTTACCGTGTGGCCCGCCCCCATCGGCGTAGCGTTTCGTTGGTCGTCGTTGAACTCCTCAGGGCGGAGCAGACGATTTTCGTAACCGATCAACCGATAGGCGGACACCTGGCGAGGATTGAACTCGATTTGTACCTTCACGTCCTTCGCAATGGTCACCAAGGCGGCGCCGTCTTCGACGAACACCTTGTGAGCCTCTGCAAGCGAATCGATATAAGCATAATGACCGTTGCCCTTATCGGCTAATTTCTCAAGAGTGGAGTCCTTCAGATTATGCATGCCGAAGCCCAACACCGTAAGGTAGACGCCGCTTTTCCGCTTCTCTTCAATGAGCCGAAGAAGGCCGCCTTGGTTCGTTACGCCAACATTGAAATCACCGTCGGTGGCCAAGATGACCCGATTGGCGCCGTCAGTAATGAAGTTCTCCTGGGCAATGCGATAAGCTTGAATAATTCCTTCGCCACCATTGGTAGAGCCGAGCGCGGAGAGTTCGTTTACTACGTTCATAATGGTGGTCTTTTGATCGCCCGGCGTCGAAGCCAGCCGCAAGCCTGCCTGGCCCGCATAGGTCACTATGGCAACCCGATCCTGAGCCGTTAGTTGCTCAACCAGCAAAGCCAGTCCTTTCTGAACCAGCGGCAGCCGAGTGGGACAATCCATCGATCCAGAGGTGTCAATGAGAAATACCAAATTGCGGGGCGGTAGTTCTTCTCGAACGATCCGCTTCCCCTGTAGGCCGATTCGAGCTAAACGATGACTGCTGTTCCAAGGGCAGCCGGCGATTTCCGCTTGAATGGATATGGGGTCTTCACCCTGGGGCTGTGGGTAGTCGTAGTGGAAGTAGTTAACGAAATCGGCGACGCGAACGGCGTCCTTCGGCGGAAGCCGACCTTCATTCAAGAATCGCCGAACGTTGCTGTAAGCGGCTGTATCGACGTCGATAGAAAACGTGGAAAGTGGATGGTCCTGGACGGCAAGAAACGGATTATCGTAAATCCGATCATAGGTTGCGGTGTTGAATTGCGAATGTTCAGTGATCGCTTGGTTCGGATCTTCCAATTCTCGAGGTAATTGTCCATCATTGGGCATTCTTGCTGCAGCCCCTTTTTTGAAGGCGCTCGGCCCTCGACCAACATCGGCTCCGCAGGCCGGCAAAAGAACTGAAACAAGCGCCGGAACGATCACGAACAGTAGGCGGGATCGAATGGAATGTGCGCGCAGCATCACAACGCCTCCTTATCCTGGGGTGAACTTTGGAAATTTCAAAAGGCCGAGATGCACTGAATGGCCGTCATTCTACTAGAGACATGAACCCGACCTTTATTCCAGGATTCTGAGAAAGCATGCTTTTTCGCTATTTCCCGCCTATGTGGCTTGGTCGCGCGCCAGGCTTTGGCTTTCAGATCAGGAGGTGAACTTCAGGAAACAACTGCGTGTCAGTGTGAGAAACAAGATGGCCACGGCGTAGAATGGCGATCTTCGAGCTTGCAAGAGGTTGAACCATGGAAGCCGTGATCTTCATTGGGTTACAGGGCGCGGGCAAATCGACCTTCTATCATGAGCGGTTCTTTGCTACGCACATGCGCATCAACCTCGACATGCTCAAGACCCGGCACCGCGAACGTTGTTTTTTGCAGGCCTGCATCGAGACCCGCCAGCCATTCGTCATGGACAACACAAATCCGACCCAAGCTGAGCGGCAAGTGTACATCGAAATGGCCAAGCAAGCCGGGTTCCGGGTGATCGGTTACTACTTTCAATCCAAAGTCGAGGACTGCAAGCGCCGCAATGAGCGGCGTCCTGTCCAGGAGCGAATTCCTGTGCTGGGCATTCTAGGAGCAGCGGGCAGGTTGCAGATCCCCAGCAGGAAGGAAGGTTTCGACGAACTGTATTACGTGCGGATCGATGATGGCAACCAGTTCGTTGTCGAGGAGTGGAAAGATGAAGTTTGACGACCTTGACCAAAAGATGAGGGTGTTCGAGACGTCGCACGACCTGTGCGTACTTCCCGGTCTGTACATGGTTGCGCGCCTGGATGGTCGCAGCTTCACGCGATTGACGAAGGAGATTCACCAGTTCGAGGCGCCATTCGATCCTCGCTTCCGCGACCTGATGGCCGAAACGGCTGAGCACCTGATGAGCGGTTGCGGGTTCAACATGGTCTACGGTTACGTGCAAAGTGATGAGATCTCCTTGCTTTTTGGGCCGGAGGAGAACAGCTTTGGGCGAAAACTCCGCAAGCTGATATCGATCCTCGCCGGTGAAGCAAGTGCGAAGTTCTCACTCTTGCTGGGCACCATGGCGTGTTTTGATTGCCGGATCTCACAGCTACCTTCAACTGAACTCGTCGTCGATTACTTCCGCTGGCGAAACGAGGACGCACACCGCAACGCGCTGAATGCCCACTGCTATTGGCTTCTTCGGAAGCAGGGCAAGGGAGTCGATGAAGCAACCGCTACGCTCAAGGGCATGTCAGTTGCCGACAAGAACGAAATGCTGTTCAAGCACGGCGTCAACTTCAACGACCTCCCGTTGTGGCAGAGGCGTGGTGTCGGGCTCTACTGGGAGGAGTACGACCGGCCAGCGGAGAATCCGGTCACGGGCGAGAAGGTACTCGCTCGGCGACGGCGAATTCGCCGAGACTTTGAGTTGCCCATGAAGGATGATTACTCGACGTTCTTGCGGAATCTGATTGCTGAAGAAAAAGGGTGTCCTTGACCCATTCGGGGGCCTGGGGACCGCAGCTAGATGCCAACTGTAATGACGAGTTGAGTTAGCATCGAATAACCGATTAGACCCCGTGGGTTTTGGTTGCAATCGGATGGAAGGCGGTTACGATCAAATCAGGCAAACCGAAATAAGCGAAGGAAGGTCAGGCGATGGACACGTCTCATGCTTTCACGCCAGACGCGTTTGCTCAACCTCCCCCGAGGCATCTGAGGCGGGCTCTGGTTCTTGTAGGCTTATTGGCCAGTGCAGCAGCAGTAGTGGGACCGCTTTATTGGGGGATGTGGATAGGCTTGCCGCTGATCCCGCAATTGGTTCATTTCTGGTGGAACATTTTCTCCGATCAGAGGCGCAAACAGCAAATCCTGAAAAAACTAAAGCAGCAAGGGTTGTCCGAGAAAGAGTTGAAGAGTGTGAATAGTGCGGTTTCCAAACTGCCCGACATGGCACCGATTGTCCTTAAGGAAATAGATCGTCTCAACAAGGATGAGATTATGCCGGTGATCGAATGTATGGCAGCTTTTGCCGACTCGGTAACCTGGAAAGAAAAGGTTCGATTCCTAGCCCTTTTTGTTGTCGGCCTTGTAACGATAGGTCCTATCGTAATTCTAGCCGTTTTTCGTCTCGGGGACTTCGGGCAATTCGCGTTTTTGGGTCTTGCAGTTGCATTGCCGGTTTGGATCGCACGACGCCATCGCAGAGCGAAGTTGAAATGAAGGCGAAATGTCATGAACGAAAATCAAGAGGTACCATTAATTTCCACTTCCCTTTTGAGAATCTTTTTTTTCATCCTCCTTCAAAGCTCTTTCGTGCATTTCAATCAATCTCTGCATCTCTTCTTGTTCTCGCTCCACCTGCCTTACACGCTCTTCTGATTGTTCTTTGAATTCCTCCAACTCTTGGATGGCTTCATCGAGTTCCTCATCGAATTTGGTTCGAATATGTAGACGGTGACATAAGTCGATTAGCACCCATTCAAAACGGCTCGGAGGCTTGCCGCCGCCATTAAGTGTCAATCCATATTTCTCTCTAGGAGGCATTGGTGTCAGAACGCTCGGCGCAAGGATGATCCCAACAAATAAGAGAAAAACAACCAGGACCCTAGTTCGTATACTCATTCTTGCACCTCAGAATGCTCTCCATTGACTCTTCTAGCTGCTGCAAAGTCGACCGTCCAGGTCCCGAGGAAAAACGAGATCCGATTCAACAAAACTACTGATGCTCGCCGTAATGATCTAGCTTTTGGTGAAGTCTCTCTGGCACCGGGGCGGTATCATGTCCTGTGGGAACTCTACGGTTAGGAACCTGGTTTTATTATGGCCTATATCGACGCCCACGTTCACGTCTGGACCCCGGATACGGCCCACTATCCTCTGGCTTCCGCCTTCAAGAAAGAAGATATGAAGCCGGCTTCCTTCACCCCCGACGAGCTTTTCAAGCATTGCCGGCCTGCGGGGGTGGACCGCATCAATCTCATTCAGATGAGCTTCTATGGTTTCGACAATCGCTACATGCTCGACATGATCGCCCTTCATCCGAATTCGTTCGCGGGCACGGCGGTCATCAATCCGTTTGGCGAGGACGTCGAGGGAGTAATGGCCGGGCTGGCCAAAAAGGGCGTGCGTGCCTTTCGCATTCATCCAAGCTTGAGCAAGCAGCGGCCGGACCGTTGGTTGGAGCCGTCCGGCTGCGCCAAAATGTTTGCCGTAGGCGCCAAGAACAAACAGGCCATGAGCTGCTTGATCGGCCCCGACGGCCTTCCCGAGCTGGATCGCATGTGCAAGAACTTTCCCGACACGCCCGTGATTATCGACCACTTGTGCCGAATCGGAGTCGACGGCACGATTGCCGACAAGGACGTGGATGCCCTGTGCGCCATGGCCGCGCATAAGCGGGTGATGGTTAAGGTCGGGGCTTTTTACGCGCTAGGGAAAAAGAAGCCGCCTTACAGTGACCTGATCCCGCTCATTCAAAAAGTCGTGAAGGCCTTCGGTGTCCGCCGCTGCATGTGGGAAAGCGATTGCCCGTTCCAGGTGGTCGAGCACAAATATCAAGACAGTATCGATGTGATAGGGAAGGGTCTAAATTTCCTTACTCCCGACGACAAGGACTGGCTGCTGCGCCGGACCGCTGAGGAATTTTTCTTCAAGAGATAAGCAGCATCACGCAGAGTCGTTTCCCAGGTTGAATCGGTGTAACTGGTGGTACGACGACAAGCCGGCGCCCGTATGCTCTGCTTGCGAAGCGATAAACCGGCTTCCCGCGCGACGGGGCGATTATGACCAACCAAAATCAACCCTTTGATCGGTCGTCAAATGAGGGACGTGACGAAGGTACGCTCCGGAAAAAGGCCCGATGGCGGTCGTGGTTGTGTCCTGGTGCAGGATTCGCCCTTTTGGGCCGAAAGCCACTTGCCATCTTGACTTCCACCGCCTCGCTCTTGGTATTTGCTGCAGTCGCATGGGCTACATTTCAGCCAAGCACGGGGGCACTTTGGGTCGTTCTAGCGGCGCTCTTGGTAGCTACCGGTTTCTGGGTCGGGGAGCAATTGATTACGGCTTGGGTGATTCCTAGGGAACCGGGGCCAGCCATGCTTGTTGGTGGATTCCCGTTCGTGGCTTCTTTAAATGGGCTAGCGGCCGGTATCGTTTTGATCTTAATCCTTTACAACTTCCGCTCCGTACGGCTGGCCGGTACTGGCATGTCCCCGACCTTGGAAAAGGGAGAGCTTGTCCTCTACCACAAGCGCGTTGATGATGAACGCCTTCGGCGGGGCGTCGTAATTGTCTACAAGTTGTCCAGCCAATCGGCTTGGGGCCCGCCCGGCTCGATTACTATTTCGCGTATTCTGGCAGTACCCGGTGATCGGTTGTCCGTCCAGGGCACCGCCTATGTGGTCAACGGGGGAAGCGGCGTCCCCTTGGGTGCAACAGGACAGTGCACTCCCGTGATCTCAGTCCCTTCAGCACCAGATGAAGTCACCGTTCCCAATAACTGTTACTTCATTGTTCAGGATTCTCCCAGCGGCGGGTTTGACAGTCGAATCCTATCGTGGGTCCAAAGGAACGACATTGTCAGCACCGATTTGTATCACCTCCGAGCAAACAAGCTTCTGAGAACGGTAAAGTAGATTCAAATCGGCATGAAATCTTGGGAGGAAAATCTCCGTTTGATTCGGCTGACTTATTCGAAGCATTCGATGCTAGCCCCAGGCCTTTGGTTTCATGGTAAAGGGAATACCACTTTAGTTTGGCATTCCTGAGGCGCGGCCCCCTTCTTCTCCCCTGGCATTGGTAAGAATGAATGTTAAACTGGGCAAGATGTCCGGAGCCTCAGTTCCGCGCAAACTTTTCGGAAAAGTAAAAAATTCCGGCTGCGTAACTCTTGACGCTGCTGGCACTTGCTTCATTTTCAGAAATTATTTTCGCCGGCACTCTTGTCATTTTTCAAAATGGTGTAACGGGATTCTCATAATAAAATCGAGGTTTTCACTTCATCAATGGCGATGAGGCGCGTTCGCGGCCTTTTAACGCAGGTTCCTTGAAGGATCGCCCGGCACATCAAAATGGGAGGTTCATCATGCGACCGGCTTCACGCTGCGCGGCGGCAGGAAAGCGCGTCCCCAGTTGGATCGCGCGCTGCATTCACACCTGCTTCCCCTGGCGATTCGCCAATTCCACCTGTCCCGCCTGCTGCGACCCAACCCGGCCGCGCCGACCAATGCGACTGGAAGTCGAGATCTTAGGTCCGCGCGAATCGCCGACCTCGCTCTTATTTAGCAGCTCCCTGACAATTTCCCTGCTATCGATGCATCCGCCCGTTTCCTCGCCGCCCGCCCTCGTGCAAACTCAATCCTCTTTTGCCCCGATTTCCATCGCCGGCGAAACTCCAGTTCACAGTCCCCCCTCTCCCCTCGGGGGAGAGGGGACGGGGGTGAGGCGGAACGCGGCTGATTGGGGTGATACTCCCACCTCCACATCCGCCAGCACCGCTTCACCTTGGACTTGGCTTACCAGCGCGTTTATCGTCAACCTGCAAGGCATGCCCCCGCCCGACCCCTCGCTTGAAGATCCCCTCTGGCTCGACACCCTGCCATCCCATAAACCCGGCTCGCAGCTTTCCGATTCAGGTCCTCCAAACGCCACCCCGCCTGCTAGCATAAATGACGGTGGAACGGGCGGCGGCGGCAGCGCTTTTTCCTCAGGCAGCCCGAGCACTCTCTTCGGAGCGGGAGACGCGATGGCGAGCGGGGGCAGTTATGCCCCCGGTTTGAGTGTTGGTGGTGCGACAAGCGGAGTTGGAAGTTCTTCAAGCGCTCCCAATACTCCGGTCGCTAACGCTGCCGGCTCTGGAATTGGCGCTGCCACCTTGCCAACCAACATCCTCCTCGCCCCAACCGTACCACTCACCACTAACAATTCACCACTCACCAACACCACGACCGACTCATCACTCATCACTCAAAACTCATCACCACCGACGCCCATCAGTCCCCAAGGCGGTCCTGGCGGCGGCGGACCCCCGGTTGCCGCCGGTCCCGGCCCCGAAGACATCATCCCGGACATTTCCTGTGGCTGAAGTGGCTCTAGCAGCGCTGGCGGGTCCAGCGAAGTAGTGGGTAACGCAAACGGCTACATGCAGGCGGTTCCGGGTCTCCAGTATTCCCGCGCACCCATCCGATATGCTGACGGCGTGATCAAGCTATCAAGCACCGATTTGCAATCCAATGGGTTCGGCCAAGTCTGGGGCCAGACGCGGAGCTGGACGAACGCCCCCGGCTTTAGTCCCCCCAACCTGAACGGCACGGGCTGGGTCGTCTCGCAACTCCCGTATTTGATTTCCACTACAAACCAAGTCACCCATGTAACGACGATCTCCGTGATAACGAACGGGGTCAACACAAGGAATTTTGACCAGAACGGCAGCACCTACACGGAGCATTTCTTCCTGCAAGACATGCTTACTTACAGCTCAACCTCGCACGAGTACACATTCACAGATACCACGAGCGATGTCATCAAGTTTTCCGATTGGTCGACTTCTGTGCCCGCCAATCAGCGCGGACAGTTCAAGTCGTATGCCGATACGGATGGAAATGTGACCTCCGTCATAAGTCGCGACGGCACTGGTCGCCCCACGGAACTGCAGCGCTCCGCCACCATCAACGGCACCACTTACACCGAGTCCTACCTTTACTCCTATGTCCCGTCAGGAACCAACGCCGGCCTCATGCAAAACGTTACCTTGCGCACCAAAGTCGGGACAGGCTCGTGGACCGTTATCCGGCAAGTCGCTTACACCTACTACGATGGCGTCGAGGCGCACGGCAATGCCGGCGACTTGAAACTCGCCGTTATTGAAGATGCTTCCGGCAACGCCCTAGACACCAAGTACTATCGCTACTACGTCACCGAATCGGGCGGTTATCAGGACGCGCTGAAGTATGTCTTCAATCCGCAATCGTATGCGCGCTTGGTCGCGGCCTTGGGAACGAACCTCTCCAGCTTGACCGACGCGCAAGTCGCGCCTTACGCGGACAACTATTTCACTTATGATTCCAGCAAGCGCGTCACGGAGGAAATCGCCCAGGGACTCGGCTGCTCCAGCTGTTCCGGCGGCGACGGCACGTTCCTCTTCAGCTACACGACCAGCACGTTCTCCAACGGCTACAATAACTGGCAATTGAAAACCACGGAGACGCTGCCTGACGGAAACCAGAACATTGTCTACACGAATTATGCCGGCGAAACGATGCTGAGCGTCTACTACGACGTGGCCGCCAGTGGCCTCAAATGGGAGACGTTCCAGAAATTTGACAGCTCCGGCCGCTTGATCTTGACGGCCATGCCCTCGGCCATCACCGGCTACGACGACACCAAGGCCGATTTGCTCAATAGCGTCAGCAACAACTACCAGTACATGAGCGACAACAGCGGCTTGATCTACATCCAGGATTTCGGCACTTCCACCACGGCTACCTCCTCGACCCCAGGCGACGTCATCGGCTACTTGAAGGACACGAAGGTCCAGCAAGGCGAGCTGGGCGCGGCCATCTTGACCAGCGCCGAGCAGTATTACTCCCAAACGGCCAATGGCATCACGATCTATCTGGTCGCCAACACAACGAAGTATCGCAACACCGACGGCACCGGCCCCGAAACCACCAGCGTTACTTACACTTTCTTTAGCGGCACCAACCAGATTCAATCGATGGCCGTCTCCCTGCCGGTCGTAAGCTCCAGCCAAAACGGTCCCGGCACCGCTGATGTGACCACGACTTTCTATGATGTTTATTACCGGCCGATCTGGACCAAGGACCCGGACGGCTTCATTAACTATACTGCCTACGATCCGCTCACAGGCGCGGTTTCCAAGACCATCACCGATGTGGACACGACGCGTACGGGCGATTTTCAAAACCTGCCCACCGGCTGGAGCACCCCCTCGGGCGGCGGCCTGCATCTGATCAAGTCGTTCGTAGTGGACGGCCTCGGCCGTCCCACCCAAATTACAGACCCCAACGGCCAGATTACCTACGCTGTTTACCTCGATACGAACCACGAACTCCGCATTTACACCGGCTGGAACACCTCGACCAACGCTCCCACTGGCCCAACGCAAGACGTACGCGAAGATCGCGTCAATAGTTACTACGAGACCTTGACCATGTCCGCCACGCCCGCCCTGGACGGCAATAACCATCCGACTGGCGGCGAAGCCATTAGCAACCTGCAAACCCTCTCGCGCCAATACATGAATGCTGCCGGTCAGATCATCCGCAAAGATGACTACTTCAATTTAAGCGGACTTACCTACTCCGTGGCCACCTATATCGGCACGCAGAATACAAACTACTATACGACCAATTTCGGTTATGATGACCAAGGGCGCAAGGACCGGACGCAAACCCCCAATGGCACTATCTACCGGACCGTCTATGATGGATTGGGTCGCATTGTCAGCACCTGGATCGGCACCAATGATACGCCCGGCAACGGTCAGGAATGGTCGCCGACCAACAATACGTCACCGTCCAACATGATTCAGGTGAGCGGCAAGGTTTACGACACTGGCACTGCCCCCGTCGCGCCGACGCTTTCGCAAGTCAGCGGCGGGACCCTACCTGCAACCACTTACTACGTCAAAGTCGCCTACGTCTTTGGCGGTCCTGCAGGGCCGGGGTCGGCGGAGAGTAGCTTGGCCGTCTTAGCAAACAAACTGCTGCAGGTCAGTTCGCCGGCAAGTGTGCCGGGAGCAACCGGTTACAACGTGTACGTCGCCACTGCCAGTGGAAGCGAGATACTGCAAAACGCCTCCCCCGTGGCGCTGGGCACGAATTGGACCGAGCCCACGAGCGGCTTGGTCACCGGCACTATACCCCCCTTCAGCAACGGCGTCGGCGACGGCGACCTCACCCAGGTCACAGTCTATCCCGGCGGCACCGCCGCTAATCGCGTGACGCAATATTATTTCGATTGGCGCGACCGCTTAGTTGCCACCAAGAGCGGCGTCCAGGGTACGGAAGACACTACTACACACCGACCCATTGTTTACAATACCTTCGACAATCTGGGTGAAACCACGGCGGTCGACCAATACGACGGCGACGGCGTCACCATTACTTCAAGCAACGGCGTGCCTAATGCTCCTTCGGCTTCGCTGCTCCGGGCGCACACGGTTTACGCATTCGACGATCAGGGCCGCGATTATTTGAGGCAGGTCTTCAGCGTCGATCAAACCAACGGCACGATTTCAACCAACAGTCTCAACAGCAATACCTATCGCGACCACCGCGGCAACACCATCGAAGGCGCCGGTCCTGGCGGTCTTGTGTACAAGTTCGTTTTCGACGGCGCGGGTCGGCAAATCAAGAGCTACGTCACCGACGGCGCGGGCGGTACCAGCTGGTCTGCCGCTAGCAGCGTCGCCAGCGACCACGCCCTGACCGAAACGATCACCACCTATGACTCCGATGGCAACACCATCTTTGTGACGACCAAAGATCGCTTCCACGACGAAACTGCTGCGGGGGAGCTAGGCGATCCGAACACGACCCCGAAGGCGCGCGACTCTTATATGGCTTACTACTATGACTTGGCCAACCGACTGACCGCTACGGTCAACGTCGGCACAAACGGCGGCTCCGCCTACACTCGGCCTTCTTCACCACCTAGCCCATCGGACACCGTGCTGGTCACTAGCTACGCCTTCACCGCCGCAGGATTCTTAAACACCACGACTGATCCCCGCGGCATCGTCCAAAAAAATTACTACGACAACCTAGGCCGCGTCACTAAGACGATCCAGGATTACACCGACGGCACGCCTACCAACAACACCAACAAGACCACCGAATACACCTTTGACGGCAACGGTCATACTCTAACCATCCAGGCCGACATGCCGAACAACGCCCACGAAACCACTCAATACGTCTTTGGCGTTACTGTTACTGGCGGCAGCAACATCTATTCCAACGACATCCTGGCCGCCGTCCAATATCCCGACCCAACCAGCGGTAATCCAAGCTCTTCCCAGCAAGTCAGCTACACCGTCAACGCCCTCGGCCAGAACCTGACCATGACCGACCGCAATGGAAATGTTCACAGCTATTCATATGATGTGCTCGGCCGCTTGACGGCCGATGCCGTCACCACGCTCGGCACGGGCGTCGATGGCACCATTCGGCGGATCGAGACTGCTTATGACACGGGCGGCCGGCCCTATCTATTTACCAGCTACAACGCGGCCTCAGGCGGCAGCATCGTCAATCAGGTGCAGGATGCCTTCAACGGCCTCGGCCAATTGACGGAAGAATGGCAATCGCACTCCGGCACCGTCAACACCAGCACCACGCCGAACGTCCAGTACTCCTACGCCTTGATGTCGGGCGGCGTCAACAACAGCCGGCTCACCGGCATCACTTACCCCAATGGCCGAGTCATTACTTACAACTACGCCTCCGGTCTCGACAATACTATTAGCCGGCTCACTTCTATTTCCGATAGCGGTGGTACACTGGAGTCTTACATGTACTTGGGCCTGTCGACCGTTGTAGCTCGCTCGCAGCCGCAACCCAGCACGGCACTCGCCTATATCAAGGTAACCGGCGAACCCAACGGCGACGCCGGCGACCAGTACATCGGCCTCGACCGTTTCGGCCGGGTCGTCGATCAACGGTGGGTAGGTCGCTATCGGATGCAATACGGCTACGATCGCGACGGCAATGTGCTTTATGCCAAGAATATCGTCAATTCGAGCTTCAGCGAGTTGTATCACGCCAATGGCGCCGGCAACGGTTATGACCAGTTGAATCAACTCACCAACTTCGCTCGCGGTACACTTAACGGCTCAAACGACACCATCTCCTCGCCCACGCACAGCGTCTCTTGGAGCTTCGACGCGCTCGGCAACTGGACGAGTATAGTTACGGATGGCAACACGCAGTCCCGCACTGCCAACCAGCAGAACGAAATAACCTCCATCTCCGGGCAAACCACTCCTGGTTACGATGCCAACGGCAATACCACGACCGATCAGAATGGCCACACCCTAATCTTCGACGCTTGGAATCGGCTTGTTCAGGTCAAGAATGGACAGACGGTTCTCGAAACCTACGGCTACGATGGGCTAAATCGGCGCATCACCGAGAATCCAGGCACACTCCGCGACCTTTACTATTCCTCCAAATGGCAATTGCTGGAAGAAGACGTCGCCGGAAGCATGCAAGACCAGTATGTCTGGAGTCCGGTTTATGTCGATGCGTTGATCGAGCGCGACACGCCGACCGTCCGTATGTACGTCGAGCAAGATTTGGACTTCAACGTTGTCGATCTAGTCGACACCAGCGGCAACGTCCAAGAACGCTACGTCTACGACCCGTATGGCTCCGTCACCATCTTAACGCCAACTTGGACCACGCGAGGTAGCAGTTCTTACGCCTGGATATATCTCCACCAAGGCGGCCGACTCGATAACGCCACCGGACTCTATTACTTCCGCAACCGCGACTTCTCACCGACCTTGGGCCGGTGGATGCAAAACGACCCCGCCGGTTATAACGCGGGCGACACAAACTTTTACCGAGATGAGAGCAATGATCCGATTAATCGCCGGGATCCTTCAGGCCTCATGGATGATACAGATTACACAGAGCCGCCGGATGCCGCAGGGGCCAACATACTAGGTCCCGGAGATCTCGTTATCGAAAGTTGTAACAGGCCGGGTTTTAGTTTTTGGGATCTTACACCACGGCCCGCTGGCGCCAACGGCCTTCCGGGCCCCTCAAATTACGAGTGGTGCAAGAGATTTGGCTATACGTTGGGAGAGGGGAACCCACAGCCGCCAGGAGGATGGCCGACCCATGCATGTGCAGGCAACTTCTCAGAATTGTGCGACCAGATCAACTTTTCATGTCGAGGTAAGCGAAGATTCAACCGCATCACCGTATACGGACATTGCGGGGGCGCAAACCAAACTGGACCAGGTGTGATGTTAGGAAAGGACGGTCCCAGGTTTGGCAACGGAACTATTACGCGACCCCTTGCAAACTGCATTTATCAAGCCTTGCCACCCAACGGGGTCTTTACCATTTGTGCTTGCGGCTATCAACAAGCCCAGGGGGGCCAGTGGAACACCGACTTACAAAACATTGCAAATTCATTGGGCGTGAAAGTCTGTGCCTGTCCTGTCACGGGAGTACCAGACAACCAATATGGTTGCAAATGCAAGCAAGAAAAACCGGGCACCACTGGTTCGAGTATTGGTCCGGACGGGGAAATTGTAACGGGACCTGGAGCCATTACTGTGCCTAAAGTTTGCAAGAAGCCAAACTGGAAGTAGCACAAGCTCGTTTTCTCAAAAATATAGGCGAACACGTGCTACATGGTTTTTGATTTCGTTTGACCAAGCGCGATGTGCCCATTTTTGACTGCAATATCCAAACTTTATGAGTGAGAAAGTTGACACACCGTCTCCGAACCAAGCTTCATTCCTCCGCTACTTTCGTGGAACCTTTCTATGCTGTTTGCTATTGGTGGTTGCCTTGGCCGCGGCGCTTTGGTACCTGGCGTATCCCTCGCCACGATTGGTACCAGACCGCCCCCGCCTCTCATGGACAGCACACACAGGATCCGTTCATTGCCTTGCATTTTCCCCGGATGGAAAAATCCTGGTCTCAGGCAGCGTCCACGACAATGTCACATTCTGGGATCCGATAACAGGTCAGAAACAGACGACTATTCCGCAAGGCGCCCTTTTCAGCGCTTTCGCTCCGGACGGTCATATTCTCGCACTTGCAAGCCCGAAGCGCATCGTACTTTGGGACTTGGACAACCAGCAGACCCGAGCCATTCTCAAACCTTCTAACCCTCCGCTTTGGAAAATGGCTTTTTCTCCGGACGGAGAAATTCTTGCCTCCGGCGAGGATTTGACGCTCTGGGATGTTGCGGACGCCAAAGAACGGGGCCAGCTAGGGGCACAAGCCGACCGCCCATCACTCGCCTTCTCGCCCGACGGCCAAACATTGGCATTCGGAGGTGCCGATGGCATTATCCGACTTTGGGACCAAAAGGCCGGTCAACGGCCGATGCTGCGCGGTCATGAGGGTGAGATCACCTTCCTCGCGTTCACCCCGGACGGCAAAACATTGATCTCCGGAGATGGGGGGGGAGTTGTAATTTGGTGGGATATGCCAAGCGGAAAGGAGCGCGTGCGCCGCGAGGCGAACGGTACCATCTGGTGCATGAGCCTATCTCCCAATGGCCGAACACTGGCTCTTTCGCTGACAAATAAGAAGACCGTCGAATTATGGGATGTAGCCACCGGCAAAGTTCGTGCGATTCTGCGTGGCCATTCAGATTTCGTTGATTCCTTGGCGTTCTCTCCAGACGGTCGAACGTTGGCAACCGGAAGTGTCGACCACACCATCTCATTATGGGATGTGCCACGTTAGAACCTTGAAGGGAAGCCCTGCTGAGTCAAAGAACGCCAGCATTCCTCCCTTCTTCATTTCAGAGTCCCCATGACTTAACGTCACTCACAAACCATGAAAATATAAGGGCTTGCGTCAGATCCGTGTAGCTAGTTGCCCTTCTATTTTCAGAGCAGCTAGTTGCCCTTCTATTTTCAGAGCAGAGTGTGGCAACGTGGCAAAGACACTCTGCCGGTGACACAAATCCCATTCAGCCAATGACTTATCGCCGCGACTACTTTGCCAACGCCTCTTAAACTTGGCAAAGTTGGCAAACTCCTCCATCTGGGAAGGGCAATTCTCAATCCTCTTGGCCACTCCCCCTCACTACGTCCTTTTGGCCAGGTGACCACCTCACCAAGCCGTAACGCCATAAACCCATGCAGTTGCGCCGAACGATCCTCCCGGCCACATCATCCTGATACGAGATTATATGGCAAAGGTAATGCCAGTTTTGTTTGGCATCACAAATTGGGCCCCCTTGCTCACTCAAGTTCCCCTCGGGCTTTCCTCTATCCTTTGACAGACCTTCACCATCGCAAGCCTTGCCGTCTCCAAGCCGTGAATGGCCTGGTCGATGCCCCGGGTGTATTCAAGTCGATCCACGTAAAGGATCGGGCCATCGCAGTCTTTCCACAGATTCAGTTCCTTGGAAAGTCCGGCTACCAGTTGTTCCAGCCGGTGAATGCGGGAACGGAAGTCAGTCAGGTTCATCAGCTGCGATCCTCTCTGTTTACCCGCCGGATTCTATCCATAGCGGGCAGGGGGTGGTAGCATAGCAGGTCGCTAAACCGGGTTTCCAGTGGTTCTTTTACTTGCCTGTGAATTTCTAATCACGACAAGCTTTGGAAAATCATAAGGACGCAATCAAATGTTAAATAAACATCAGGCCAGAGAGATTGCCCTGCAGCACATCGGGCACCAATGTAACTTGGCTAATGACGAGATCGTAATCGTGGATGCATTGACATTAGAAAAGGAGTACGGATGGATTTTCTTCTACGATTCCAAGAGATTTCTAGAAAAAAATGATGTTCATTGCATGCTAGTCGGAAATGGCCCAGTTGTTGTTAGGAAGAAAGACGGAGTTGTCCACCAATTGGGAACAGCTTTGTCTACAGAGGAAGAAATCGACAAGTACGAAAGGAATATGATGAACGCGATCTAGCGAATCAATAAGATCGCCCGGCACCACCGGCGGCTCGGGCCCGAGTAGGTATGCTGGTCCAGCGATCTTTGTACGCACGTCGCCTGTTTTAGGGCTACTTGCCGCTGCTCACTATTCTCTCGCGGCGGACAACCCAGCCTGGTCCGGCCTTAGCCCAGATGGCAAACAAAACCGTAATTCCCTTTGGCATCTTTACGACATTTGAACTTCCCTGGTGGGCGCGCTCCGCGACCGCTCCGGTGGAATGAGAGATGCGGCCACTTTTGCGGTGCTGTGGACCCTGGCGTCCGAGCCATACCATTCGTCATTTCTTGCATCGCTGGAAGGTCTCTCTATGGAGGGCTTCCTTGCTGTCTGCAAGGCAATAACCGCTTTTTGCGCATGCGCAAAAGCGGCTATTGATCTTGTAGCCAAGTGGCGCAAGCCGAAAGGCTAACCACAAAAAAGCGGCCGAGTGAACAATTCACTCGGCCGTTTTGGCCGCTTCTCAGCTGCGGGGGAAGTCTAACCGGCCCGCCATCGGGATGCAAAAAGAAAAACGGCGGACACGTCTTACTAAGCATATCCCCTGCCGTCTATAATCCTTCGAAACGCTCTTACCGCCAAGGTAACTACAATGGAAGCCATCCGATCCCGTCCGGTGTTCACCAACCTTCAAGACTTGGTGAACTATTGCAAAGAGAAGAACGTCCTTCTTTTCACCGCCGGATACCCACATTGTCATTTCATCCAACCTTCGTCGAGACCCTATGAAAGTCCGCCGTCGAATGACTTGATTAGCTTAGATGTCGCAAGAGGGCCGATTGCGGGAATAAACATCCCGGACGAAAGAGGAATTGATGGTGAACAATCTCAATTTTGGGTAACCGCAGAACTCCGCAACGAGCTTCAAAAGGAACTAACTAAAGAGGGTGACCTTCGCCGGGCGTCCACTTGGCCGATCATTCGGAGTTTTGTTTACGTGGACGTGTCAGATTTCTCTAAACACCCCGCCGGCCAACAAGCCTTGATCATCAATTCACTTATCGCACTTGTCCATAACGACCGTTATTGGTATCCGAAACATTCCGCTATCACCGAACGACCACCCGAAGCCGCGGAGATTTGCACGGGTGATGGGTTCATTTTCGTTTTCGAGTCGCCAATTGCCGCTGCGGTTTTCGCCGCACACCTGGCGCAGTTGATCGACGTTTTGGTTGCAATGAAAAGAGTCCCAATTGAAATTCAGTGACCTCCAGCGGCAGCGTTCTCAGCAGCTACACCTACACGCTGAACGCTGACGGCATGCGGACCGTTGTCACCGAGCAACAAAAGGAATCGGACGGTTCCACTTCCACGACGACCAAGACCTGGAGCTACGACAACCTCATGCGTCTGACCGGCGAAACGGTCACCTCGACCATTTCCGCAAACAGTTACATCGACACGTATTCGTACGATCTCGTTGACAACCGTTTGTCCAAGACCGATGTGGTCGGCAACACCACCACCGTGACGAACGACTCTTTCAACAATAATGACCAACTCACCAGCGAAACCGGCACGGTCAACAGTGTCTCCAGCTGGTCAACCAGCTTCCAATACGATCCGAACGGCTCGCTCACCAACGTCACCCGCACCGGCTCGGGCGCGGAAACGGATGCCTACGTCTACGACCTGCAACACCGCTTGAACTCCGCCACCATCAATCGCACCGAACAAGGCCAAAGCGTCGCCATCACGGCCAGCTACGTTTATGACGACTCCGGTTACCGAGCCCAAGGCACGGTGATCATCAACAATGGAACGCCAACGATCACGAACTACCTGACTGACACGATGAACCCGACGGGGTATACCCAAGTTCTGGAAGAGCACACCAATGGTTCGTCGTCGCCCAGCACGTCGTACGTGATTGGCGAGGCAGTGATAGCCCAGGCAAATTCTGCAGGAGTCACGATCTATCTGCTACCAGACGGATTAGGAAGTACGAGGTTGGTTGCGGACGCTTCCGGCAATGTTACAACGCGCTTTGCTTATGACGCGTTTGGAATGGTTCTCGGGACTTCTCTTGGAGTCCTAAATGTACCAGTCACGCGGATTCTTTTTGTCGGCCAGCAATTCGACCCAGGCTTGCTCAAATACAACCTGCGAGCTCGTATCTACAACCCAGCCAGTGGACGGTTCGACACAGTTGATCCATTACGAGGTACCAGATTTTATCCAATAACATTCCATCGCTACATCTACGCTAGCGCTGACCCTGTTGACAGGGTCGACCCATCGGGTCGAGCTGATTGGGTTCTGATTGGGGTTCTCGCGGGGATTGCCATTGCACTCATCATAATTGCATTGGTGTACTACCGCAGGTTACACCACTCATCTTTAGACAGTGCACAGAAGGCAATCATAGACGAAGCGCAAAAAACAGCCCGGGTACGGCTGGATCACGCCTATGAACTCCTTGATGATAATGCTCGCTGGCCGCAGACGCAGAAGTACTTTCAGCAGGCAAATTGGAAGAATTTTCCGGATTCCAAGTTTATCCTGGACCATCACGAGTTTTACCGAGATTTGCTCGGCAAAGTTCGCGAAGGACTGGACACCAGTCCACCGAACTTCCTGCTAGCTAATGAATCGGAGGAACTCCTTGGCGAAGGTGAGGGCGGCCCTGCGTTTGTCAAGGAAAAGGATCGTAATACAATTTACATCAGAAAGCCGTTCTGGAAACAAAGTCCAAGTCAGCAGGCTGGGACTATGACCCATGAGTACGACCGCGTCTACTTGTGGGATGACCTTCCGCAGGATCTGCCTGACAATCAGCTCGGGACCGCTCAGAACTTTGATAACATTCTTTTCCTTCTGCAACAGCAGTACGACAAAATAATTGCCCAAGAACCTTGAATGGGAACAAAGTCAACGGGAAAAGAAATGAGCCGGCGTTTCGTTAAACTCATAGCGCAAGTGCTTGTAGTGCTGGCCATTGCCTTGGTCTGCGTTGCGCTGCTGGTGCCGGAGTTTCGGCATCCTCGAATTCGAAATGGAGACCTGAGGCCATCTCTTACAGCCATGTCTCTCAAGTCAATATGGGCAGACTTTATCACGTGGTATGAACCCAGCAATACAAAGGAAATGAATCTTATCCGTCACGTGCGTACCATGGATGAATTGGCCTCGCAGCTTAAGGCCAAAAATACCTCGGTGGAAGTAGACAGGTACTTACATGACGCCTGGGGTCAGGAATATAAACTGGAGATTAAGACAGAGGGTCAGAAAACAGTTATGCGCATTACCTCCAGCGGGGCAAATGGCATTTTTGAGGATGGTGAAGGTGATGACCTATACTTGGAGGTCATCTTAGGAGGCGAGACCGTGAAAGGGAAAGTAAAGGAATAATCAAAAAGCCTGTGAACGCCAACGGTCACCAACTACCTCACCGACATGATGAACCCCACAGGATTTAGTCAGGTTTTAGAGGAACACACGAATGGTTCCTCTGCGCCAAGCATGTCCTACATCATCGGTCTGGCAGTCTTGGCCCAAACCAACTCCTCCAGCGCGACCAACTACATAATGCCGGATGCCCAAGGGAGCACGCGCCAACTAACCGACTCCTCTGGCAACATCACAGCCCGCTTCGCCTTCGACGCCTACCACCGTGACAAACGACACTTTCAACAACAACGACCAGCTCACCAGCGAAACCGGCACGGTCAACACTGTGTCGAGCTGGTCAACCAGTTTCCAATACGATCCGAACGGCTCCCTCACCAACGTCACCCGCTCCGGCTCGGGCGCGGAAACGGATTCCTACGTCTACGACCTGCAACACCGCTTGAACTCCGCCACCATCAACCGCACCGAACAGGGCCAAAGCGTCGCCATCACGGCGAGTTACGTTTATGACGATTCAGGTTACCGAGCCCAAGGCACGGTGATCATCAACAATGGAACGCCAACCATCACGAACTACCTCACCGACACGATGAACCCGACGGGCTACACGCAAGTACTGGAGGAGCACACCAACGGCTCTTCGTAACCGTCGATGTCCTACATCATCGGTCTCGCCGTCCTTGCCCAAACCAACTCCTCCGGCGCCACCAGCTACCTGATGGTAGACGGCCAAGGCAGCACTCGCCAGCTGACCGATTCCTCCGGAAACATCACCGCCCGCTTCGTATTCGATGCCTATGGCAACCTGCTTTATGTAACTGTCGGCGTTCTCAACCTGTCACGTGCAGGAAGAGTGTCAGGCACCGTTTTTCTCAGGCATCGTTTTCGTAGAAAGGGAAATCAGGCTGCCGGAGGGAGGGGGAAGTAATGGATCGGTCAGATTTTTGTTGATTCGGAAAGATGGCGCGGTATTCTGGCCGCATGGGAAGGGCTTTGCGAGCGGCGGCAGGCGGGATGATTTATCACGTCTTGAATCGGGCGAACGCTCGGCGGCCGTTTTTCGATTCCGCAACGGACTTTGCGGCTTTCGAACAGGTTCTCAGCGAGGCCCAGCAGGAGTATCCCGTGCCTCTCCTGGCCTTTTGCGTCATGCCCAATCACTGGCATCTGGTCTTGGCGCCGCGGAAGGATGGCGAGTTGTCGCGCTTTACCGGCTGGCTAACGCTGACGCACACGCAGGGCGCTGCTAAGCCACCGCTAAGTGGAATGCCGCCAAACTCCACCTATGTGCAAGTCAGGCCTGGTACTGGACAACCAGTGCAATATGGAATCTACAACGGCAACGGCCAGTTGATCGGGCATTTTGATCCGAAGCCCGCTCCAGGGTTACCGTTCGGCCATGGTCATCAGTTTCCACCTGGTAACCCCGCGCCCGGCCACGGTCCTGGCGCTCCTCATATTTCACCGGATCAACTCCCGTGGTGGTGGCACCCTCCTCCTCCAGGTGGGAATCCTTGAACCCGACTCAGGAGCAATTGAAAATGCTTGCCTTGACAGTTCCACAAATAAGCGGATTCTTGCAACGCTTCAATTCGTTTCATGACGCAATTATTCGTCAGATTGAAGTAAGGTTCGGTTTCAGGAATCCGATTACCATAGCCAGAATTATCATTTTGGTGCGGGATAGTCAGACGATGGCAAACGAAGGCTGGGTCAATCTGCAGTTGGAATTGGCCGATGTAGAGGAATTCCGCTTTGTTGAGAGCAGGACTTTAGTCACTTATACGGTCATCAACGAAGCACATATAGCCTCATTCGATGATTTGTTCTTTATCGATTTTGGAGGACTTACCGACGACCCCGCGAGCGCCGAGGACTGCCGAAAGTCAGAGTTTTATATAGCCGCGAAGAAGGCCGAATGGGAGGTTGAACCGTATCAGGAATAGTCGGTCGCGGTTGATGGCGCAGCATTCATGCGCCCGCCAAAGCTATATCCGGGTTACATGCCCAGGCCGCAACCGATGGTTGGTAGGAGGGGCCAGCCTGCCATCGGCCCAAACGGTCCCATATGGAATGGGAACGAGGCAGAATGGCAGAACCCGCCCTATTAGCCTAGCAGGAATCCTCCGGCAATAATCCAAGGCCGACCGGTGGTCCAAGACCAGTGGCTCCCCCTGGTTCAAACTGATGTGGAGCTCGCCGAACTGGGCTTTGCAGCGGTTCCCGAGTTAATCGATCATATTGACGATAATCGACTGACCAGGATTCGGAGCTTACAAGGAATGAGTATGCCTTGGGTCCATCACTTCCGGGTGGGTGAAATCGTCATTGAAACTTTGGAAAATCTAAGTGGCGAGCGTTTTGACCAGGAATGGGACGACCAGTGCCAACGCTATCGTGTAAACAAAGCAAAAGTGGAGGCCTGGTGGCAGAAAGCCCAGGCGCAGAGCGAAGAGAATTACCTGGTGGACCACGCCTTGCCGGCGACGGGTGATTGGCTCAATGACCCCATCGTGTGGTTGATAGCAAAGAAATATCCTCGGCAGTTACCGAAGATTTACTGTAAAGTTCTGGAGAGGAGTCCTCAAATAATCAGCTGGCCATTGGCTCAAATTGTTGGAAAAAGTCCACTTTCAAAAGAGGAAAAACGCGCCCTCTTCTTACAAGCGACGAAAAACCAGAATCTTCGCCATCGACGTGCTGCTCTAGGAGAACTGAAAGATATTGATCGGGAACAATTCACTGCCGTGCTCATCGAAACCATTCATCGTTTTCCTAAGACACCCGATAAGGAATACTGGATCTGTCCCGAGCTTGAAATTGCCTGCCTGGTCCGACAAACCGATAATCCCCAAGCCTGGCAAGCCCTTTTAGAAGCGGCGAAAAGATGCGATGTTGGAATGCGCATGCAGTTTATAGACTTAATGTCCGATGATTGCCAATCGAAGCGCCGCAAGGAGCGCCTCGAATTCCTGTCTAGTTTCCTGGACGACCATTCAATCAGAGATATCAAATCGAATCCGCACATGTTTGGCGGACCCTATGCCGGATGGGGATTTGACCGGTTGGCTATTAGTAACTTTGCCGCCATACAAATGGCCGGTATTTTGAAGCTACCCGTCAAACTGCCCCGTGGAAGGTTTGCAGAATCATACGAGGACTGGACGCCCGAGCAATGGGCGAGATTTCGAAGCCAAGTCCGGGAAGCGCTGAGGCGATGGGTGGCTGCAGACGAGGGCCACTCGTCCAACGAGTTTTCCCGAGGAATTTGTTCGGGGCCGCGATAAGCGCAAAGGACGTTCGCGAGTACCGACGTGGCCGTTAACTCAATCAGAGAGTCGGCGAGAGTTTTTCGCCATTTTTCGATGATTTGGGAAAAAGCCCAGTGATCGACTGGGTTCATTTCCATTTGAGAGAGTTGCCAGCAAGGCAAAAACCGTCGATTTTCCGGCGAAAAATGCGAACTCCTCGAATCAGACTCTCGGATGCGCCTGTTAACTCAAAGTGGCCGAATTTCGCAACCGAAAACCAGCTCCCCGAGAGAGATTCGAACTAAAACACACTGGTTAACGCTCCAGGCGGCCGCG